>ULWH01057294.1_pt1 | contig 31151 bp, 21 predicted proteins | sample 1960201 | NCBI WGS metagenome assembly ULWH01 (sample SAMEA4835808, study PRJEB28245) | human gut metagenome | biome: gut microbiome; material: fecal sample | place: Denmark | collected 2008
AATCAGACTACCGAGATCTTCATCTCCTTTAAACATCTTTTACTCAATTCATTAGTGAGAATATTATTTTGCATCAGTTCACATAGGACTCCGGTTATTAATGGCTGAAAGGCGTTGATTTAATACATAAATTAGCTACAATATGTTTTTTTTATTTATTTTTCACCGTAATGTATGCTGTTTTTATGAAAATTACTATATTTGTAGCGTGTTATTTCGCTATAGTTCTATGTGAACTAAGTCTATCCCCATATCCCCCTAGATATTTACCATGAATATATAGGCTTTTTTCATCGAAGTACTTACTTTTTGTTTCCGAGACGCCCATTTTTGCCAGTTTCACACCCCCATCCCGACGATGCTCACACCCGGGTGTCAGGGTGGTTGAGACCCGGGCATCAAGCAATATTTATAACTATATCTTTGATAATTAGCAATATACTTTGAGAAAAAAGATAGGTATGTATTTGATTTCAGGACAAGACAGTTGACAGTTAGTGATAGATGAGTGATAGTTAAGTGATAGTTGAAAACAGCAACTATCACTACCACAAGCGTTGATTATAGGGACATTAAACAGGGGCGTGATAGTAGTGATAGTTATTTTTCAAATACTTAGTACAGCAGGATATGAATAAGTTTACGCATTCCTCTTTGCAATCATATGGATACGCCATGCCATATCCCTATCCGAGTCGGAGCTTAAGATTTTATAAAACAGTTTCATAGCTTCGGCTTCCTTATCGTTCAGCATACCGCTGTTTATCCAGTCCCCCAGACAAATAAGGAGTGTCGGGAAATCCATTTCCAAAGAGAAATATTCGTCGTTCTGTGTATAAAACGCAGGTAAACAATAATGTTCAGCTGTCATTGCGATTGTCGGAATGGAAGAAAAATCAGCATCGCCACTCAGATAATTCAGGAAAGCATTATTAGTTTCCCGATCCATTGCGATGTAAATCCCGTGGGAATATTTCCGGAACCAATATGTCAGATGAAGCGGCCATTCGGTGAAATCACCATCAACCTTTTTCACATAGACACCCAGCACTCCGTCCCGATCGAAGTCGAGACGCATACCCTGGATATTTTCCGACAGTTTCTTATTCAGATATTCGAGTACGCCTTCAACAAACTCGACCTTCTCGTAGGTCTTACCCTCCCATTCGACAGTACCGGCTGTCCCTTGCGAGACTTTAAGTATCTGATCCGTAAAGTCGAATACAGCAGACCTTGTCAAAGAAGATGTCACTTTGTACACCAGCGTTGCACGCAGTTCTTTATTATCACAAACTCCTGAAAAAGAGAGATCATAACACTCATAATAACTGGTTGTTCCTTTCAACTCGATATATCCTTGTCCGGGTTCGACAAGAGCCTCAAACTCTACCGGCTCGTCAGTGGGATAAACACCGGACAACCTGACTTGCATAAACTTCCCATCCGTACTGACCGACACGAGTTCTACCTGAGCACCCGGCATCTTATTCTGATTAAGCGTCAACGACAATTTATCTTCAGAATAACTTCCACAAAAATTCTGAGGATCGACAAACTCGTCTTCATCGTCTTTATCACTGCAAGACGAAAGAAGATTCAAAAACACTGTTCCCAGCAACAAAAGAAATAGCGGAAACAAAGCGATATTAATACTAGTCTTTTTCATACCCTGATCAGATTAAACGACAGACTACAAATATATCGAAATAAACAGGAAAAAGACAAAGGGAAGCCGTTTATTTCAGAAGTCCAACGTTAATTGTTCAGGGAGTAAAGTAAATGTTTTACGGTGATAGGGAGTGATGCCGACAGCGCGAATAGCTTCACGGTGGGCTTTAGTAGGATAGCCCTTGTTTTCAGTCCAATGGTAATCGGGGTATTCTTTAGCCAACTCGTCCATATAGTCGTCACGATAAGTTTTGGCCAGAATAGAGGCGGCTGCGATACTCAGATATTTACCATCACCTTTCACTACAGTTGTGTGGGCAATGTCGGGGTATGGAGTAAAACGGTTTCCGTCGATCAGCAGATGTTCGGGCTTTACTGCCAGTTGGTCGATAGCCCGGTGCATGGCCAGGAAAGAAGCTTTCAGTATATTTATCTTGTCTATTTCTTCGGGGGTGACAATACCGACTGCCCAGGCAATGGCTTCACGCTCGATGACCGGACGCAAAGCATAGCGCTTCTTCTCGCTCAGTTGCTTACTGTCGTTCAGATCATCATTCTTAAAATCGGGTGGAAGGATCACTGCCGCAGCAAAAACAGATCCGGCCAGACATCCGCGTCCCGCCTCATCACATCCGGCTTCTATCCGGTTGGGTTCTAAATAAGGTAACAGCATAGTTATTCAATATCCTTTATTAAAGCAGTCAAACGAAAAGGATCTTGTCTGCAATCCCATAACAAATGGATAAATATATAATTATCTTCAATAGTATAAAGGATCTTATTATGTTTGACCACAAGATAACGATAAATCAAAGGTTCCTCCTCCAAAAGTAATTCAATAGTCCCCATAGCGGGAAAAGACTTCAAAAGAAATATTTGTTCTTCTATATCATCTTTTACACGGCAAGCAAGAGGTAATCCATAAGTTACTTTTAAATAGCTTAATAAATCAGCGACCTGTTGTTTGAATAGTTTACTAGAGCGTATTTCCATTTATCGCCAAGACTTAAAAAAGTCACGCATTTCCTGCTCACTAACGTAAACACCATTATTTTTGTCCCGCTCTGTCTCCTTCAACATCTCCTTTACCTCTTCGAGAGTGAAGCAGTTCGGACGCTTCAATTCTTGCTTATTCTTGCCCAATAACTTATGAGCCAGAGCTTCCATATGAGCGATAGCATCTTCACTGTTACATGATTGCAACACCTCCAATGCCCAATTCTTCCGTTTTTGTAATTCCAAAGCCGTCATAAGATAGTCCTTTTATACAATACAAAAATAGTGATCCTGATTTATATAGACTAATTAATCCCGATATTTCTTTCTCAGCATCCAGGGCCGTAACACAAAATAGGCGAACAAGGTAGCCAGCACTACTCCGGTTGAGTTGGCCAGAAAGTCGAACCAGTCACCACCCCGGTAAGTGGTGCAATATTCCTGAAGTAATTCGATCGCTCCTCCCATCAAGATCGGACAAAGTACGGCTCCTATCCAGGCATGCCACATCACCTCGTCATACTTCCGGTGGTTGCGAAGGAACTCGATCCATAGCATTCCCGATACCCCGCCGTACATGCAGAGGTGTACCAGCTTGTCCATATTCGGGATCTTCGTTATCTCCATCGTCGGCGGTTTGAAAAACGACAGGTAAATGACTATTGCGATGACAGTTAAAGATATCGGATATTTCTTCAGGTAATATAACATAAACTATTTATTAAAACATTTTTCTTACACGCTCTATCCCAGCGGCAAAAGTATCAATTTCTTCTTTCGTGTTATAGAATGAGAAGGAAGCGCGAACCGTCCCTTCAATGCCTAACGCCTGCATCAGCGGCTGTGCACAATGATGTCCGGTGCGAACAGCTATTCCCAGACGATCCAGTAACATTCCCATATCATAATGATGGATATTTCCGACCAGGAAGGAAAGAACCGCCCCTTTATGAGCCGCCTGTCCGAAAATACGCATTCCTTCGATCGCATTCAGCTTCTCCGTTGCATAACGCAACAATTCATCCTCGTAAGCGGCTATATTCTCCATCCCCAGATGATTGACATACCGCAACGCTTCTGCCAACGCCGTACTGCCGATATAATCGGGCGTACCTGCTTCAAACTTGAAAGGCAGTTCATTGAAGGTCGTCTTTTCAAAAGAAACGGTCGAAATCATTTCACCGCCTCCCTGGTAAGGGGGAAGCTTATCCAGCCATTCTTCCTTTCCATACAAAACACCGATACCGGTCGGCCCGTACACCTTATGTCCGGAGAACACGTAGAACTCGGCATCCAGATCCTGTACATCCACAGCGAGGTGGGGAACAGCCTGCGCTCCGTCGATCAGCACCGGCACATCGTGCTTATGCGCTTCTTCGATCATCGCCTTTACCGGGTTAATAGTTCCGAGCACATTGGATACGTGGGTTACGGAAACCAGGCGGGTACGGTCGGAAAATAACTCGCGGAACTTATCCATCTCGAGCTCTCCCTTTTCATTCATCGGGATCACTTTCAAGGCAATCCCTTTCTTTGCCGCCTGTATCTGCCAGGGAACGATATTGGAATGATGCTCCATGACCGAGAGGATCACTTCATCGCCTGCCGACATACATTCGTCGGTAAAGCTGGAAGCTATCAGGTTGATCGCTTCGGTCGTGCCGCGTGTAAAAATAATCTCGTTAGAGGAGCGGGCATTCAGAAACGACTGTACAGTTTTGCGTGCCTCTTCGTGTGCTTCCGTAGCGGCCTGGCTCAGGAAATGAACACCACGATGGATATTGGCATTTACATTATAATAACCGCTTTCAATCTTTTCCACCACCTGGCGGGGCTTCTGCGTCGTAGCACCATTATCGAAATAGATGAGCGGCTTACCGTATATCTTATGTTCCAGAATAGGAAAATCTTTCCGGATAGATTGTATATCTAACATAGCTCGTGTATCTTTAGTCTTATAACAAACGCCAAAGATACGATGTTTATTTTAACAACGGCGAGATATTCATTTATACAGATATAAGAATATAAAAAAAGCCTTTCATTCTCACGAAAGGCTTTTCCATTCCCTCAATACTAGTTACTCTACATCTTCTGCTATCGGAGTTTCTTTGAACGCCAACAACGGGAAGAAAATAAACGGTAATAAAAGCAGACCTACAGCAAATTCGTTGCTACCCTTTCCGTACTTAGCCGCGATATCACGGTACAGCAGGAAACACAAATAAATGTTGTAAATCGGAATCAGGAAAAACCAGAACTTAACAGGTTCCCACTTAGCGATACGCAACATTACAATGATGTTGTAGAACGGAATGATACAAGCCCACCCTTTCTGGCCGAAAGTTTCAAAAACCTTCCACATACTAACGATCATCAGTATGGATAAAGCCAGTTGAATAATTGATCCAATCATTACAGTTAGATTTTAGATATTTAAATATTATTTACAAGACAAAGGTAAACTTTTTATACCGATATCTTGTTACAATTTTAAAGAAAAAACGACTAACAATTTCACGCAGAGACCAATTATCATAATTATCAACAGAAAATACTCCGAAATTATTTCTTCTGATAAAAACGTACCCAGTCAATTTCCATTTCCACGGGCAGATCAGCAGGTTCTACGGCTCCTACCCAACTACCTCCCAACTGCATATCCAACAGAAGATAGAACTGCCCTTCGCTGAAGGGGTATTGTCCTTCCTTGTCTGTTTCAATACGCGGATAGGTAAACGTATGGTTGTCGTTTATGAAGAAAACAAGGCTGTCGGGATACATTTCAACGGTATAGGTGTTGAAATCATCACGGTTTATCAGGCCTATACCGCCTTGCTTCGGGTTGTCTTTGATGCCCAGATTGAAGGTATAGTTTGAATGGACGGTCTGATAGGCGATGCTATCGTTATTCAGGCGTTCCATAATATCGATCTCCCCTCCGTTCGGCCATTTACCATCCTGAGGTAGCAGCCAGAAAGCAGGCCATGCACCGGTTGCCCCGTTCAGTTTGGCATGGATTTCCAGACGGCCGTTATTAAAGCCGACTTTATCTTTTGTATAGACACCGCCGGTAATGAAAGGAGCCGTATCAGTCGGCAGGCTGTAATTGACCAGTCCGCGCAGAATCAGTTTGCCGTCCCGCATCGCATAGCAGGAATCGAAGTCGGACATGTAGTTATTCCAGTCGGAACCTCCGCGGGGTATCTTACTCCAGGAAGCCGGATCGAAACTATCTGCCTGATCAAAATTGTCTTCCCAAACCAATGTCCATTCTTTGGGTTGCTGTGCACAGGAGAATACACACATTACACTGAAGCATACTAAAAACCAAGATAAACCTTTCTTCATAATCCATTAAATTTATTGTTCGGGATAAAGGTATTCATTTTAACGGTTTTCGCCAAACTCCGTTTGCTGACGTTCCACCTCTTTTAGCTTCAGGGCATTCAACTCTTTCTTTAAACGCTCCACTTCACGTTCTGCTGATGATTTGACCGTTGCAGCCTGGCCGCTTCCGACAGAAGAAGCAGGGATCAGAGCGGCCTCCGAAGGATTATAAATCAACGGAAAAGCTGTTGCCTGGCTATCAAACTCCAGTTCTGCACTTAACGGCATCTGCGAGCCTTCAAACAGGACACTGGCGGTTACTTTGATCTTACCCGGTTTCAAGGTAGACTGCACCAGGACAGGGGCGGTTCCCCACTTCACCGGAGCCGGATTTGCCATTACATCCGAACCACCCAACAGACGACCTTCACCTTCTACGTTGAATTTGATGAAATAGTTATTCAGACGTTTGATGTTGCCCTGCTTATCGGCTACGGCGGCAACTACGGTAACGAAATCGGAACCGTTGGCTTCGAGGTTCGTCCCTTCGTTATCCACCCATAACAAAAGTTTTTCGGGACGGCGAGCCGGGGTGACCTTATGCGTGGCTACCACTTTTCCGTCTATCAGGCCTTCGGCCAGCAAGTAAACATCATCCTGCTTTCTATCTCTTGAAAGTGCTTTATCCACCATAAAATCATACATACCCGGGAAAGTGATTATCGGTGAAGGCATTCCTTTCCGGTTCTTATCCTTTTTATAAGTAGCTGTCTTTCCGTCTTTATTGAAGGTCAGGCGCACTTCATCGCAATTGGAATAAACCACTACATCCTTGCCGGAGAAAGGAGTCATTTCATTGGCGATAAATACCATCGGCCCTGTCTCGGCTATCCCATCACTTTTAACCGGCGGACGCTGTGCCATGAACATATAATAAGAGAACTTAGGCTGACGGAACACATCCATGATTCCTCCATAGAATGGGTCGGGATGGTAACCGCGCTGATGATCGAACGAATGCCACAGGCAGCCGCCTACATGCTGGCGGGAAGTCTGGAACAAAGCGTCATAACTGGTATACGGATAAGATGGGGAAGCGTAATGCTGCGCCTGTATCAACATGGCCTGTTCACCCCAGTTACGGGCTACGCGGCTGGGTGAGTTATGCGAATTCCAGTCGTCTACGTTGTCTCCCCATTCGCGGGTGAAGTATGTCTTGGTATCGTCCGCATGCTTCAGCGCCCATTCCGGGTCTGCATTCTGCGGATGGGCGAAAAGAACCGGGAAGACTTCATGTCCACGGGCTTCGCTGTCGCTGCCGCAATAGCAGGAAGGATACGGATATTCGGCATGTACGATATCGTTGGTGTTCTTGGCAAAGTCGGCCGGATACCAGGTCTCGTTCAGGATTGGCTCCCAAAGCCATACCGAAGGATGGTTACGGTCGCGACGTACCAGGTGACGGATATCGCTGTATACCCGCTGGGCGAATTCGGGAGCGTCGTTCCAGAACTGCCAGCCCGGTGTATTGACGATCACGAACAAACCCAGTTCGTCGCAAGCATCCATAAAAGCCGGATCTTGCGGACAGTGGGCGTTGCGGATCACTTCCATACCGACGTCTTTCAACTTTTTGGCATCGCGCCAGTGGACGCTGTTCGCTACGGCATTACCTACCACGGCAAAGTCCTGATGGCGGTTAGCGCCGATCAACGGCTTGTCATAGGGCTTACCGTTCAGCCAAAAACCTTCTTTTCCTTTGAACTCGATGCTCCGGATACCGATACGGCGGCGGTAACCATCGATCACATTACCCTGTTCGTCACGGATGCGGACAAGCAGATTATATAATGTAGGGGAAGACGGGCTCCACAGCAAGGGGTCTTTCACCAGCAGTTTATCTGAACTGCTTACAGACTTGCCCGGTTTCACCCGTATCTTGGTGTTCAGAAAAGCCACTTGTTTCCCGTCGGGTTGCTGCAACTCATACTCCACTATTCCGGTAAACGATTTCTTTGTTTCATTGCGCACCTGTATCTTCAGAAGCACGTCTGCCGAAGCATCCGACACGTTGTCGTAAGCAACAAAGAGTCCGCCTCCGGCCACTTCATCCGCATAATTCGGATCGGTGATAAAAATATTGTTATGGGCGATCAGCCAGCAGTCGCGATAGATACCTCCGAAATAGGTATAATCGAGTACGTCCTGCGCTTTGCCCGGGGGATAGGAAGGATCGTCGCTATTATCGGCCCATACTGCGATTACATTGTCGCCGTTCCAGTCCAACACATCCGTTACATCCACTACGACAGGCAGGTAGCCTCCGAAATGTTCCGTCAACTGCTTGCCGTTGACAAACACTTTGCTCTTTCCCATGATCGCTTCGAAATGCAGGAAGAGTTTCTTTCCTTTCAAGGCTGCATCGGGAGTGAAATGCTTGCGGTACCACGCTTCCCCCTGGTAATTGATACAACCACTGGCTTCGGTGGGCAGGTATTCGATGCCGTTCGGCAAGGAAACGACCGTCCAGTCTTTGTCGTTAAAGTCTTTTGCATCGGCTCCCGGTGCGGCTCCTTTATAGAGACGCCAGGCCGGGTTCATGGAAAACACTTCACGCCCGGAATGATCCATTCGGAAGAAACCGGCTGTTGAAAACTCCGGCTGATGTGCCGCCCACAAAGGGAAGCAGAGCAGACAGATAAAAAGAGTTACTATTATTTTCTTCATGGTTTATTAATTTATGATGTTGTTTATTCAATTATTACGACAACCGTAACTGTATTGTTACGATGACCGTAACTTACCGTTTACGAAGACCGTAACAGCTCGTTTACGATGGCCGTAACCGTGTTGTTATGACGATCGTAAATCCTTTCTTATTCTTTTATCCATTGAAGCACCTTCTTCACCATCGGGATCTCGTACAGATAGAGCCAGTCGCTATTGTCTGTTTTTGAGGCCAGATGATTATGATGGTTCATATCAGCGATAAATCCTTCCGGTTGCTGCATGAAACGGGTTTCCGAATAAACAGACTCCAGGTTCTTGCGCATCACCTTAAAATAATCGCATACTTCCCGTACCTTCACCTGTGCCGCCCGGCGACCGGCTTCATCCTTTGCCGTATCGTATTCGTTCAATGCCAGGATAAGACGTACCGGATAGTTCTGCAGGTTGTTCGTCTGCTCGTAGACCTTCAGGGTATAACGGTTGCGCAAGGCATTCCGTTCAGCCGCCAAGACGCCTTCACGGATCGTCTGATAACGTTTCGCCTCTTCTTTCGCCTTGTCGATCTTCTCCTTATAGGTTTCGCTCCAGGCACCCGGATGTTCTTTATCCGGCAGACCGATCAAGGTAAAAGCGGTTGCTCCCCAGGCGGGATTACGACGTCCTGACGATACCAGCGCATCATCGAAGAAAAAGATTGCCTTTTCCAGTTCATCCAGGAAAACCATCCGGTTCTCTTCGGGGCGGAATCCGTACTCACGCTGGGCATGTACTTTCTTAAAGGTCGCGACATCACGTGCCGTCGGGTTCCAGCCGAACTCCCCTTGTGCGATATATCCGCGCCAGACTGTTTCCAGATGGGGTGAACCGTCGTCCCAGGCTGTTGCCAGAATCCCTTCCAGATGATTTTCGGCCACCAACCGGCTGAAGCCCCTCACATATTCCGACCGGGTATCCTTGCGGGGAAGGAAAGGGGAATCGCCGGCCGATGCAGCTGTCGCCCCCATCACTTTCAGCCCTTTGTCGCTATACCATTTCAAGAGCCGCTGATGGGCGGGAGACGTGGCATCCTCATATTTCCAACGCATATACACACATTCTTTCGGGAAAAGGTCGATGGCTTTATCCAGCTTATCGGTATTCCAAACCTTTGCCACTTCTTCTTCCGGCTTGTCGCTCAATGCGAGTTCCCAGATACCGGCATATTTAAGCGGCATATCATCCCAGAAGATAGGGGTACGGCCATGATCGACTGCGAACTGACAAACTTTCTTCAACCAGATCATCTGAAGTTCAAAAGCAGACTTGCCGGTTGCCTTACAACGGTCGTCGATACCGATCGCGGTAATCTCGTCTCCCCCTACATGCAGATATTTGCCATAAGGCATGGCTTCCAGGGCATCCAGGTATAAGTCGAACTGTACCTCATAGGTGCGGGGATCGGAAGGGCAGAACTCCCAGTCGCTGGCAGGGTTCTCCCTCAACTCCCAATGGTGTTTCAGGATAAATCCGGCATGTCCCAGACCTTGCACTAGCGGGCTGATCTCCACATTCCGCTCTTTCGCATACCGGCATAATGCCTGCATCTCCTGTTTGCTGATCGCATTCGGAGCCCCGGCTTCGGGACGGCGGGTGAAACGCAGTTTGTCTTCCAGTTCCCAGATGATGGCATTTATTTTATAACGGGCCAGTTTATCCACCATCCGGTAATAGTAATCCATCCGGTCGAGATGATGCTTGGTATCCAGATGGACGGCACGGTAGGCGATCGCCGGATAATCCGTTATTTTCATCGGCGGTATCTCCTTCTTAAAGTCGCGGCTGTCTTCGAGTAATTGCTCCAGCGTCTGGCAACCATAGAAAAGGCCTGCCTCATCACGGGAAGTGATAGTAACTCCTTTGCCTGTTATTTCAAGCAGGTACCCTTCCGGAGAGTCCGGCACACCGGTTTGCGACAACCGGAAATGAATACCTTTACCAGCCCGTTCACTCTGAGGTAATCCGTTTGTGATAGCTCCCAGCACAGGGATCGGAGCTTCTCCGTCGGCTACCACATACGACAGTTCCCCGTAATCCAACCCTTTGCCAGCCTGAATCTCGACCGACTGGGGCTGGGGTAAAAGTTGAAACGTCTTATCCAGGTTACGGGCCAGCAAGCTGCCCGTAACCAATAACATCGATAGGAATAAGGCAGTTTTCATTGTCTTCCGAAATTAAATAATGGGGACTCCGTACGCGCTCCATCCAACAATACTTCCAGTTCCTTCACTTTCTCCGGATTTTGCTGAGCCAGATTATGGTCTTCATGGATATCGTTACTCAGATCGTATAATTCCAGAATCGTCTCGCCTACGATCGGCTGACGGATCAATTTCCAGTTACCGCTGCGTAAAGCTTCACGGCCATTCAGTTCATGAAATTCCCAATACAAGTAATCGTGTTGCTTCTGCCCTTCTTTAGAATACAAAGTGGGTAAGAAAGAGATTCCATCCCCTTGCTCAGGTAAAGTAACACCGGTCAATTCAGCCAACGTAGGCATCACATCCCAGAAAGCACTGATATGATCCGTCTTAACACCGGCCTTGATCTTATCCGGGCACCAGGCAACCATCGGAACACGGATACCGCCTTCGTAAACATCCCGCTTGATACCTTTCAGCGGCCCGTAGCTCTTGAAATAATCAGGGTTAGCTCCACCTTCCCGGTGAGGGCCGTTGTCGCTGGTAAAAATAACGATCGTATTCTTATCCAATCCCAGTTCTTTCAATTCTGCCATTACATCGCCGACATATTTATCCAGTCTCGATACCATAGCGGCAAAAGAGGCATAAGGCTTTTCAGACGGATGATATCCCATCTTGCCGTCGTAAGGGACTTCCTCAAAAGCATTTTCATACTGCTGATAGATAGAGTCGTGCGGCAGATTCAACTCAGCATGGGGCAACGTATAAGTCAGCATGGCATAGAAAGGTTTATCTTTATTGTCGCGGATAAACTTCAAGGCCTGTTCATGGATCAGATCCTGCGAATAGACCTTACGCCCTTCCTTATCGTTTTCATGTAAAAAGACAGTATCGTTATTATGCCACAAATGATCGGGATAATAACTATGTGCCTGACGCTGGCAATTATATCCGAAAAACTCATCGAAGCCCATCGTAGAAGGAACAGAGGAAGACCCCGGATACCCCAATCCCCATTTACCGAAGATACCGGTGGTATATCCGGCCGATTTCATCAGTTTACCCAGGGTATAGGTATCGGCACTCATCGGTTGCTGCCCTTCCGGTTTGATCTCTTTGTTTCCGCGTATCTGGGAATGTCCGGTATGCAGTCCGGTCATCAACGAACAGCGTGACGGGGCACTGACCGTACATCCCGCATAATGCTGGGTGAACAACATACCTTCCTGCGCCATCTTATCGATATTGGGCGTATGGATTTTCGTCTGTCCGTAACAGCCGATATCGCCATATCCCAGGTCGTCGGCTAGAATGTAGATCACATTCATCGGAACTTCTTTCTTCGGAGCTTCACTTTTGCAGGCGGACATTCCGGCTAACAGAGTTCCGCCCAAGCATAATACAAGTTGTGTTTTCATATCTATTTTATATCTAATGTTATTTTCTTTTCTTTCAATTTATCCGACCGGACGGTTATCACAGCCGTACCCGGTGTATCGGTTGCCAGAAGCAGCAAGACACATTTTCCTCTGAAAGCACGGCAACGGGGCTGCTTGTAAGGAAACATATCCACCGGATCGCCATTGTCCACACCTAACAGACAGATAGAACCTTCCAACTCAAAAGAGAGTTCTTCGGATGCATACGGACATAAAACGCCATCCTTGTCGACAACACCTAATTCCAGCCGGGCAACATCGCCGGTGCCGGCCCTTAACACGGATTTATTTGCCGAAAAAGCGACAGTATAAGGAGAAGAAGCCGTCTGCTGTAAATCCGTTGCGACAATTTCATGGCCCATCTTTGCTCTCGCTTCTATCTTCCCGGCTTTATACGGGACTTTCCACACTAACTGTTCCCCCTCATAAGGTTGCGTTCCCAAAGATACACCATTTAATAATAATTCGACAGAATCGCAGTTAGTATATACAACAACCGGCACTATTTGCCCTTCCTTTCCGGTATGAGTCCAATGGGGCAGCAAATGCACCATCGGCTTGTCGCTCCATAAACTCTGATACAGGAAGTAAGCATCTTTCGGCATGGCCGCTACATCTATGATCCCAAAGTTGCCGCACCGTTGCGGCCATTCCGCCTCTCCCAGATAATCGAAACTGCCCCAGCGGAATTCTCCCATCAGCCAGGGGAATGAACAAGTTCTTTGCCAGGACTTCCGGATACTGATACGAACCGAAGCATTATCATACGAAGACTGGTAATAAGGATTCGCTGCTTCCTCCGGGAAAAATTCCTCGTCGGTCAGATCTGGGATCGGATAAACCCGTATCTCAAACTGATCCCATTTCACCGGATCACCCTGTTCCCAGGGAGCGGGAAAGTCCCTCCTTCGCCATTGTGTCTTTGTCCGGTAAACGCCACGGGTCTGATAGGTATGAGGAACCTCTGTCGCCACGGCACATACGGACGGAAAGTTTTTCCGGAACTTTTCAAATTCCCCCACTTCTTCCCCGTTCCCGTTAAACCCGACAATATCGAGACTTCCGAAATTCTTCTTGTAATCGACAGACATGCCACGGGTAGGATCGGCACCGCCCTGCGTTACCGGACGAGTATCCAGTGAGTGGAAGAGATCGACCAGGCCACGCTGAATTTCCGGAGAAGCATGATTCACTTCATTTCCGATGCTCCACATAATCACAGAAGGATGATTCCGATCGCGTTTAATGAAAGCAGTCATATCCTTTTCCCACCATTCCTCAAAGTAATTGCCATAATCGTCGGCTGCTTTCGGCGTGTTCCATCCGTCCAGTCCTTCATTCAGCACCATCAACCCCATCGTATCGCACATGGTATAAAATTCCGGAGAGAAAGGGTTATGAGCCGTACGGATTGCATTACAACCCATCTCTTTTAAAAGTTTCAGACGGTAATACAAAACATCTTCAGGTACAGCCGCTCCCACAGCACCAGCGGTATGATGATCACAAACGCCTTTCAGCTTGACTACCTTTCCATTCAGCTTAAAGCCAAACTCCGGACTGAACGCCAACGAACGGAAACCAACCAGTTGCCGAACCTCATCCACCACCGTTTCTCCTTTCTTCAACTGGCAAACCAATGTATAAACGAACGGATTATCCGGCGACCAACGTTCGGGATCGACCACTTCCATCTCTACTTTATCTCCGGAAACAACATTTCCAATCCCAGAACTCCGGGCTACGGTTTGTCCGCTCTTATCCAGTAAACAGGATACTACCTGCACCATTTCTTCTGCCGGATTTACAATCGATACGTCGACCGAACAAACAGCCTTATCCGGCAAAAAGGTATCTACATTAAAATAAACACCGGAATAACCGATATGCACCGGAGAAGATACATGCAGATATACATGCCTGTAAATACCAGAACCGGTGTACCAGCGTCCGGTAAGAGGTTTGGACTGGTCGACTTTAACGGCAATACAATTATCGCCGGTTTTCAGATAAGGAGTCAGATCATATTCAAAACCGATATACCCGTTAGGACGTTTCCCCAGCGAATGCCCGTTTATCCAAACCTCGCTGTTCAAATAAACACCGTCGAACTGAATACGGACTTTCTTGCCGTTCCAATCCGGATCATAAGAAAATGTTTTCCGATACCATCCTATTCCTGCCGGAAGAAAACCGCTTTGCCAGTCTGTACCGTTGGCCGTTTGCTCATAAGCACCTTCTATGCTCCAGTCGTGAGGTAAATCGAGCGCACGCCAGTCAGAATCATTATAACCGGGCTGTATGGCTTCCTGCCCCTTGTCACCCAGATAGAATTTCCATCTACTGTCAAAACGCAACACCTCCGCTGCTTCTGCATTAGAAATATAACAAAACAGAAAAAGCAGTAGCCATTTATAGTTTAACTTTCGTGTATATTTCATTGATCTACCTTTTAAAAACGGAATTTAGGATTCTCTGGAGTCTCATGCGAAATATCCATATAATGTTGTAGTTTCTCTACAATATCCGGATGTTCGGATGCCACGTCATGCAGTTCCTGCAAATCGCTGTCCAGATCATATAGCTCCATGACCGTATTCCCTTTTCTGATATCGGAAATGATCCCTTTCCACTTACCCCAGCGGACAGCCTTCAAACCTATTTGAGCATCGGGATATTCCCAATACAGGTATTCATGTTCTTTCTGTTTTGCCTTTTCTCCTTTCAAGGTAGGAAGGAAGCTGATACCGTCTGTCGGCGGACAAGCTATACCTGCGATATCTGCCAGTGTGGGCATCACATCCTGAAAAGAGCAAATATGATCTGTCCCACTGCCGGCCTTAATCTGTCCCGGCCAGGATACGATTGCAGGAACCCGTATTCCTCCTTCATGCACAAAACATTTGCCCCAACCATATTCCGATTTAAAGGGGCCTCCGCTATTGAACCAGGGAGAATCGCTTCCTCCGTTGAATGTAGGGCCATTGTCGGAAGTAAAAATAATAACTGTATTATCATATAAACCAGCCTGTTTCAGCTGATCGACAAGCTTTCCGACCTGTTCGTCGAAATAACTTATCATGGCGGCATAAGTCGCATGCGGATAACGGCAAGGCATATAGCCTTTTGTACCGGTATAAGGTTCTTCATCCCCGAACTTATCGACATAATATTTCACCCAACGTTCCGGAGCCTGTAAAGAGACATGCGGAAGAGGAGTTGTCCACATCAGGAAAAACGGATGCTCCCTGTTTTGATCGACAAATTGCTGTAACTCGCTAAAGATCGTATCGTTCGCATATACCTGTTGAGTATATTTGGCATAACTGGCTTCATCCCGGGGATCGGCCCCTTCATCCAGTTTTACCAGGTGAGGATCCAACACCTTATTATTCAGACAGACCCGTTTCTCATTCTTCCATAAGAAAGGCGGATAATAAGTATGTGCCTGCCGCTGGCAGTTATAACCGAAAAACTCGTCGAAGCCTTGTTTGTTCGGAACGCCATCCGAACCCGGATTTCCCAGTCCCCATTTACCGAAACATCCGGTCTTATAACCGGCCTGCTGCATCATACGTCCGATCGTCATCGTCCCGGCCTTTAAAGGGAACTGTCCTTCCAGTTCCGGATGAACGAACATCGAGTCGTGGCTATTGACTGCCCCCCTTTCCGGCATCTCGTCATTCGCCCTGATCTGCGTATGTCCGGAATGAAGCCCGGTAAGCAATACACATCTTGCCGGGGCTGATACCGGAGATCCGGTATAGTGTTGGGTAAATTGCATACCGGCATCCCTCAGCCGGTCGATATTCGGTGTTTCAATCTTTTGTTGTCCGTAACATTGCAGATCTCCATAGCCCATGTCGTCCATTAGTATATAGATCACATTGGGTTGGCTATTCTCTTTTTTCGTGCAAGAGAAACCGGTAAGGATACAGGCGGATGTTATTATGATATTAAATTTTCTCATACTACTATTTATAGAATAAGTATAATAAAAAAGCCGGCTATAATGCGTAATACACTAATCACAGCCGGCTTGATAAAAAAGACTACCTATTAAAAACTAGTCATTACCACCCTTCATTCGGTGTACATAATTCGTTTGTTTCCAGTTCTTTTGCCGGTATCGGGAAATAATAGAACTTATTGGTATTTCCTGATTTACCACCAGCAAAGTTTTGATAACGAACATCATCACAAGATTTTAATGTCTGTTCAAATATTCCCCAACGACGCAGGTCGTAGAAACGTTCGCCTTCTACAAAGAGCTCTACCGCACGCTGCTGTACCAAATCTTCAAATACGGCTTCTTTGGTTCTGGCTCCACTGTAATCATTCAGGTTTGCACGCTGGCGGATTTGGTTGATATAGCCAATCGCCACGTCCAGTTTACCCAGATTCATATTTGCTTCAGCCAATAACAAAAGCACATCTGCATAACGGATTGCACGTTCGTTGATAAATGATTTCGGGGGAGCAATCTCTTCCGTCAGTGTTTTCCAGTTCTGATACTTCAATATCCAGTAAGTATTCCATTTATCCTGTGCAAACACTTCACGGAAAGGTCTCTGATAATACATACAACCTTCATAATCCCAGGCTACGGAACAACGGGTACGATAATCGTAATTACCATCTTTATCCTTTTCTTTCAGAAGTATGTCCATCATCTGCTGAGTCGGGTTTGCTTCATACCAACCACCCACTTCTGCTGCCGCATATTCTTTCGGTCGGGTATTAGACTGGGTAGAGTTGATATTTTCACCATTACCCCACAAATCCGTACCACCTACGTCCTCAATCAGCAGTTCAAAAATACTTTCCGAGTTGTTCTCGTGTTCGTCATCAAAATTCCAGTAGAAGTCATCGACCAACCTGTATGTATACGGGCTTTTGGTAAGCGGTTCCATTACATCGATTGCTTTCTGCCATTCTTCTTCATAGATATACAATTTACCTAAAGCGGCATTAGCAGCTCCTTTGGTCGGTTTTCCCACTTTATTTGTAACGGGTAAAAGTTCTGCCGCCTTCTTCAGATCGATTTCAGCCTGAGCCCATACCTCTGATTGGGAAGACTTTGCCAACGGGAAAGTGGAAGGCGATTGTGAAGCCGTTAGCCTTAAAGGAACATCCTGAAACTCTTTTGCCAACTGGAACAGATAGAATCCACGGATGAATAAACATTCACCGGTTACAGCATTCTGAAATTCCTGTGTAAACTGGTCACCCTTTTCTTCCAGTTTCTGCATAATCGAATTGGTACGATAGAGTGCATTATAGAACTGATAGAACATACCCTGGGTCAAGGAGTTTGTATTACTGTTTGTAAAACGGTTTACTGTGTATACGTCCGATATATCATTACGGAAATCCACCTCATCGGCACGTGCAATACGGAGCATCACACCACGGGTTCCATAATATCCGCCGTTCAGGGCATTTTTCAATGGAGTATAACAAGAGGTCAACGCCAGATTAAAGTCGGCTTCATCTTTCCAGAAAGTATCTTCGGTTGCTTTATTGGGATTCGTCTGATCCAATTGACTATCGCACGAGGAAAAGAGGAACATTCCCGAAAATAACACAGCAAGTGTTGTCTTTATATATGTCTTCATAATATTTTCTCTCAATTAAAATGTTACATTCACGCCTAACATAAATACACGGTTGGTCGGATAAATGAAATTATCAAAACCACGATATCTCGCATTATTAGTATTCACGTCCGGAGTAAAACCAGTGTATCCGGTAATCGTAAACAGATTCTCTGCATTTGCATATACACGGGCTTTTTGAATATAGCCTCTGAACCACTGTTGCGGGAAAGTATAACCGACCTGCAGGTTACGCAGACGCAGATAAGAGCCATTTTCCAGATAGCGGTCTGATTCTGCACGGGTATTACGGTTCGGATCATCCCAGGTCAGGCGCGGATGTGCAGCATTCAAATTATCCGGAGTCCAATAATCCAAACAGGAAGCCAGGAAATTAGTTCCCTTTGTAACATCTTCCAAAGTCTGGCGGGTTGCATTATAAATCTTATTACCTAAAACACCCTGGAAGGAAACAGATGCATCGAAGTTCTTCCATGTAACATTTCCACTTACAGAGAATGTGAAGTCAGGGAACGGACTGCCGCAATAAACACGGTCTTTGTCGTCAATCGTTCCATCGTTGTTGGTATCTTTGAAACGGATATCACCAGCCTGTGCATTCGGCTGTATCTTGACACCGTCTTTAGAATACGCTTCCACTTCCGCTTCACTGTTGAAATAACCGTCGGTAGGGATCAACCAGTATGAGCCGATCGGATAACCCGCCATTGTTTTACATGTATTGATATTCTGGTTGGTAGCACCGCCCCAGATGGCCTGCGAACCTGTACCCATAGCTGTCACCTCATTCTTATTGAAGCTGCCCAATACGCTTACGCCATAAGAAAGATCTTGATTTACGTTGGTATTCCAGGCAACATTAAACTCAAAACCTTTGTTGCGGATCTTACCGGCATTACGGATCGGATCGTTCGCACCACCGGAAGAAATGGGGATAGGCACTGTCAGCAAAATATCTTTCGTATTCTTTACATACCAGTCGGCAGTAATATTCAAACGATTATTAAAAGCAACAAAGTCTATACCCACATTCGTCATCGCAGTAGATTCCCATTTAATATCCGGGTTAGCGAAATCTTTCGGGAAAGCGCCTTGTATTAGGCCACCGTTACCGTCCGGATAGTTAATACCGGTTGTAATCGTCGATGAATACTGATAGTTGTCAATTTCCTGATTACCCAGTACACCATAACCGCCACGAATCTTTAATTGATCCAGCCAACTCAGGTTGTTCATAAACTCTTCTTCTGCGATATTCCAACCAACGGATGCAGAAGGGAAATTACCATACCGGTTGTTCTTTCCGAATTTAGAAGAACCGTCACGACGGATCGTTGCTGTGATCAGGTACTTATTTTTATATGAATAAAATACACGTCCCAGGATAGAAGTCAGCACACTACGGTTGGAATAACCTTCATTACTGCGAGAAGTGGTTGAAGCATCTATCTCTTCCAATCCTTGCGGAAGATTTTCGCCATAAGCCTGTAACCAACGGTAACGGTTGTCCTGATAGGTATAACCGACTAAAGCTGAAACCTTGTGATCACCAAATGTCTGATCGTAAGTCAACAAGTTTTCCACCAGCACATTACGTCTGCGTGTTTGCCGTTCAGTCAATTGAGTAACAGAGTTGGTTGTAATACCGAAATCATATTCATTCAGATATTTCTTATATCTATAGAACTCGAAGTCGGGAGTCATGTTCAACTTATATTTCAAACCTTTAAACAATTCCAACTGAACATAAACATTCGCATAAATCTTCATATTTTCGCTATAGCGATTCATCAGATTATCATCGATCATACCCAGCGGGTTAGGTAAGTTAGCTACGTCACCGTACAAGCCGCCATAACCACCTTTCCGGCTATCATCATATTTTTCTAAAGTAGGAAGTGCCTGCAAAATAGTTCCGACCATACCACCACGAAGTTCTTCATGCAACGGTTTATCATGGTTGAAAGTCAACAACACATTCGTTCCGGCAGAGAAAATACCCTTCTTATAATCATTTTTCGTCTGCAAAGTATAACGTTCATAATTCGTACCCTTCACAACACCATCCTGATTGAAATATCCAAGACCGGTATAATAAGTCTGATATTTGCCGCCTCCCTTAACAGAAATATTATAATTCTGCATCAAAGCCGGTCTGAACATAATATCCTGCCAGTCGTTGTCCGGTTTGCTGGACAGATCGGTAGCCATATCCAATACAGGTTTGCCTACAGCCTGACGGGCAACGGAAGTTACTTCCGACCATCCCTGTGCATCCAGCATATCCAATTTCTTGCTTACCATTGAAACACCGGCATTGACCGATAAATCTACGATAGGCTTTCCTTCTGTATTCGAGCCTTCTTTCGTTGTTACGATAATCACACCATTGGCTGCACGAGAACCATAGATAGCAGCCGAAGAAGCATCCTTCAATACGTCTATACTGGCAATATCGTTCGGGTTGATATGATCGATCCCCGTCATATACATACCATCCACAATGAACAGAGGAGATGCATTATTCAATGTACCGATACCACGTACCATGATACGGCTTCCGGCTCCGGGATTACCACCTTGTGAAACGATATCCACACCGGCAATCTTACCTTGCAGTGCCTGGCCGATATTTGCATTACTTTGTGTATTCAGTTTTTCTGCACTTACATTTGCCACAGAACCTGTCAAGTCCGCTTTCTTCTGTGTACCGTAACCAATTACGACCACTTCATCCAGCGTTTTCGTATCTTCCAACAGTACGACACGAATATTCTGCTGATTGCCTACAGCAACTTCTTTTGTCAGATATCCTATGTATGATACATTCAGAACAGACTTTGAATCCGCTTCAATTGTGAAATGTCCGTCTATATCTGTGATCGTACCATTTGTAGTTCCTTTAACTACAATATTTGCACCGATAACCGGGTCACCGTTCACATCTACAATCGTACCGGTTATGTTTTTAGCTTGTTGTTGTACAGGAAGAGAGTTCTCTGTGTTTTTTGTCAATACGATATGTGTCCCTTCCATAGCGTAACTAACTCCCATGTTTTTCAGCAGATTATCTAAAACTGCGGAAACAGGTTTGTTTTTTACTTTAATAGAAAGTTTCTTGTTGATATCCACCTGGTTATTATAAATAAACAGATAGTCCGTCTGACTTTCTATCTCACTTAATATATCTTCCAATTGAGTATTACTTTTCGTAATACTCACCCTGGCATTCTGAGAATGCGTATTTTCTGCAAAAGTGCAGAAAACACAGACTAATAACAGAAATGTGGTGATCCGCATAATTCTAAAGATTTGTTTAAGTTGCGGGGATTTAGGATAATACCTACCCGACAAAGAGTTTTTTTTCATACCTTTGTGTTGATTTGAAGTTAATACAGTTTAATTAATTGAATTGTGTTGATTGAATGCCGGTAATTGCCCCCCAGCGCTTGCCGGCATTTTACTTAATGATCATATACTTTCATACGCTATTTTTTTAAGGTTAATAAATATCATAAACTCAAACTTATTACTCTACATATATTATTTGATTCTCATCATCCCGGTGATAAGTGAATTTTATATCCTTCTGCAAGACTCTTAATGCATAATCCACCCCATCCGTCTGACGGAATTTGCCGGTATAGACATATTTCATCACTTCTTTATTCTTTACATGAATAGCCAGGCCATAATATTTTTCAAAATCTTTCATGATAGACATAAACGATTCATTCCTGAAACAGATCAGTCCTTCTTTCCAGCGATAAGGATTGTAGTCTTCCACCAGAGTAACATGCAATTTTCCATCACGCAAAGACACTTTGTTATCTGGTTTTAGCACCAAATTCTGCTCCGGATCATTTACAGAAGCTACTCTCACGCTACCCTTCATCAATGTCGTCTCAAATTCCCCTGTTTCCGAATAAGCATCCACATCGAACTTTGTACCCAAAACTTCCACGTTGTATTTGTCGGTTTGCACCGTAAACGGTTTCTTTTCGTCTCTGGCTACATCAAAATAAGCCTCTCCATCCAATACTACCTGTCGATTCTTCTTGCTGAATTTCGTAGGATATGTCAGTGAAGTTCTGGCATTTAGCCAAACAGTTGTTCCATCGGGCAAGGTGATATTGATTCGTTGACCGGCCGGAACAGAAATTGTTTGCATCGCCATTTGTTCCTTTTCCTGCAAAGACTGAAAATAAAGAAAACTCCCCCCCAATGTGATCGCTACAACCGCTGCTATTTTAATTAACTCAGTTCTAAGAGAACTAAGGTTGATTGAGAACCTCTTTTTTCCTGACCTGATCCTGTTTTCATCTCCTAAAAGTAACATCGAGTCAAAAAGTTTTCTCTCTTTAAAAAAAGCACGTTGATTTTCGGCTGACGCTTCCATCCACCGTTTCACATCCTTTTCTTCTTCTAAAGATGCCGTTCCTTCAAAAAACTTATATAATATGTCTTTATTCATGTTTAATACGCTCAATATAGCCATCTATAATAATAACAGTTCATAAATTAATATCCCTAGTAAAGAAATAAAAAAAATTATTCAATACCATATTTCACCCATTTTATTGTTTCCGATTCGATTATCAGATTATAATGAAACGGGGACTAATCGCATCCTTCTGATACGTTAAAAAATATTAGTCGCGATACTAATTCAAATTACCTGGGGTAGAAATTTGAATTACTCGCTATAGTAATGACAATTTGATATTTTATAATTCATTTCATTTTTTATTCCATTCGGATGCATTTTGGGTTTCATCCGAAGGAAATTTAAAACACTACCGGGAGAAAAAAGATGGACAGAGTTCTCTTAGAACTGAGTTAATTAAAATAGCATCCATCATAGCCCTTACGCTTGGAGGGAGTTTCATGTATCAGCAGATACAGACGGAACAGGCCCCCATAGCATTACAAACAATCACTGTTCCGGCCGGTCAACGAATCAATATCACACTGCCCGACGGAACCGATGTCTGGCTGAATGCACGAACAACAATTCAGTATCCGGTCTCCTTTAATACGGATCAACGCCTGGTCAAACTGGATGGCGAGGCCTACTTTGAAGTGGCCAGAGACGAAAAGAAACCGTTTACGGTGCAGACCGACAAATACAATGTAGAAGTTCTGGGAACAAAATTCGACGTTGAATCCTATTCCGATACCGAAAGTTTTGAAACGGCCCTGATGGAAGGAAGCGTGAAGATTTCATCGCTGACAGATGCCAACGAAAGTCTGATGCTCACCCCTAACAACAAAGCCTATCTACATGGAGGTAAATTACGAGTGATGCCGGTAGACGATTACAATCCGTACCGTTGGCGGGAAGGGTTGATCTGTTTCAAGAGCGAAACGTTCGCTTCGATCATGAAAGAATTTGAGAAATATTATGGAATAAACATACATATAACAAACCTGCAAGTACAAAAATATCTATACACCGGAAAATTCAGGCAAACAGATGGTGTGGATTATGCTTTGAGAGTCCTGCAGAAAGATATAAAGTTTGCCTATGAACGGGATGAGGACAATCATATAATTTATATCAAATGATTTTAACAATATGTTTCACCTAAATTAAAATGCTTATGGAGTAAAAACTTGTTAACCGTAATGCCGGCGAAGGCTGGGGGGCAATAGCCGGCAGACATCCAATTAACACAAACTAAATTATCAAATTTATTAATTTCAAATCACAACAAAGTATGAAAGAAAACACTTTGTCGAGGTGTAATTATCGGGCACCGCGACCCTTAAAAATTTTCAGAATTATGAGAATCACGACATTCCTGCTCTTAATATGTGTGTTCTGCTCTTTTGCAGAAAATACACATTCGCAAAATGCGAGGGTCAGTATCAACAAGAAAAATGTTCAACTGGAAACAGTACTGAATGAAATAGAACACCAGACCGATTATCTGTTTATCTATAATAATCAGGTAAATGTCAACAAGAAGGTGTCTTTAAAGGCTAAAAACCAGCCTGTTTCAAAAGTACTGGAAGAGTTGTTAGCTGATTCGGGTATCACATATTCTGTAGAAGGAAACCATATCGTTCTTGGTAAACAGACTATGGCTGCTGCTCCGCAACAAAACAGTATGATCAGGGGGAAAGTTATCGATACGAATGGCGACCCTGTCATCGGAGCCAACATTGTTGAAAAAGGAACAACTAACGGGACAACAACTGATGTGGAAGGGAACTTCTCTATTAATGCAAAGTCCGGTTCGACGCTGGTGATCACTTTTATCGGTTATGTCAGGGAAGAGGTGAAAGCTAACGCCGGAAGAAGAATGGAAATCATCTTACAGGAAGACTCCGAGACATTGGAAGAGGTCGTTGTCGTAGGATACGGTACAATGAAAAAAGCAGACTTGACAGGTTCTGTGGCCACCGTCGGTTCGGAAGTGATCGAAGACCGTCCGCTGACCAACCTGGGAGCCGGTTTGCAAGGCGCAATCGCCAACCTGAATATCACCTCTTCCAGCGGTGCTCCGGGAACAGGCTCGACATTCAATATCCGTGGTACGACAAATATATCAGGCGGTTCGCCATTGATCCTGGTCGATGGTATTGAAATGGATCCGAACCTGATCAACCCGCAGGATGTGAAAGACGTTACTGTTTTGAAAGACGCAGCCTCTGCTTCTATCTACGGTGCACGTGCTGCTTTCGGTGTGATCCTGATCACAACCAAAACAGGTTTCGTTTCACAAAAACCGGTCGTTTCATTAAGTGCCAACTATTCCATCAACGTTCCGACAGTTCATGCGGAATATATGAACTCTTTGGAATATACTCAATGGATGAATGACGCCAATACGACATCTAACGGTAGTAACTATTTTGATGACATTACTATGGAGCATGTCAGAAATTACTACAACGATCCGGTCAACAATCTTCCGGTATTCCATCATCCGGACGATGCGGCCAGTAAATATCGTTATTGCGGCAATACGGATTGGTATGATGCACTGAATAAGAAAAGTTATCCGATGCAGCAATACAATATCAGCGTACAAGGAGGTAGTGAAACGGCCAAATATATGACATCGGCTGGTATGTTCCAACAAGACGGTATCTCTCGCTGGACGGACGAAGACTACAAGCGTTTCAATGTATTGCAGCATGTTAACTATAAAGTAAACAATTGGTTGCAGGTCGGATTAAGAGCAACCTTGTCGATGGTAAAAATGAATACCGGCCCACAAAATAAATATGGGAACAACTCTTTGGGAGCAACGATTCCGGGCGACAGCCGTCCTCTGATGCCGGTTTATCATCCCGACGGACATTTTGCAGGTTATTGCGGTGACGGTTATTTCACAAATCAGGCAGCATGGTTGTCTCAGGGAGGATCGGCCGAAATGAGAAATAATAATATGTACGCGACAGCCTTTGCAAAACTGAATCCATTTGAAGGACTCGAAATCAATTTCGATTATACTTATAATTATTATAACTATTCTTTCAAGAATCATGTGCGCGAATATATCGATTATGATGCTGATGGAAATCCGGGTTCAATCTTCCCGCATACTTCCCCTAACCAGGTATCTTATTCAAAAACAGAGTCACAGTACGATGTATTCAATGCCTATGCCACTTATAAGAAGAAATTCAATAAAGTACATGCTTTTGAAGGTATGATCGGTTTCAACCAGGAAAATACAACTTATAAAGGTGTCGGCTTGAGCAGGAATAACCTGATTGCAAACGATATTCCATTCCTTAACCTGGCAACAGGTGACCGCACAACAAGCGATTATATGAATCAATGGGCTATCCGTGGTGCTTTCTTCCGTTTGTTCTATGCGTATGACGATAAATACCTGTTCCAGGTGAACGGACGTTATGACGGCTCTTCCCGCTTCCCGAAAGATGATCGTTTTGCATTCTTCCCGACATTCTCATTGGGTTGGAGACTTTCACAGGAAAAATTCTGGAAACCGATCGCCCATATCGTTAATGATTTCAAGCTGAGAGGTTCTTACGGTGCATTAGGAAACCAGATGGTTAGCTCTTATTATCCTTATGTATCTTCTTACAGCACGGGCGAAGTCGGTTATCTCTTCAGTGGAGAAAAACAGATGGGTGTATATACTCCGGCGTTGGTAAGCGATCAGCTGACCTGGGAAACTGTTAAACAATGGGACTTAGGTTTCAACTTCTCAATGTTAGACAGCCGCCTGACCGGTGAGTTCGACTATTATGTGCGTACAACCGAAGACATGTTGACGAAATCGAAAACATTGCCTTCTATTTTAGGTGTTTCAGAACCGCAGATGAACTCCGCCGACTTAAGAACCAGCGGATGGGAAGTTGCCTTGACCTGGAAATCTACTTTGCAGAGCGGATTAGCCTATAGTGCAACGCTATCGCTATCTGACTACCAGGCTGAAATCACGAAATATGACAACCCGACGAAGAATCTGTCCGATGATTATTATAAAGGAAAGAAATTAGGAGAGATCTGGGGATTTGTTACCGAAGGTTTATTCCAGTCGGATGCAGAGGCTGCTGCATGGGATCAGTCGAAAGTTGTCGGTTTCACCCAATATGCCGGAGATATAAAATTTGCAGACCTGGATGGTGACGGTAAAATAACCAGAGGTGAAAATACTGTTAATAATTCGGGGGACATGAAAATTATTGGAAATACAACGCCGCGTTATAATTTCGGTATTCGTGGAACTGCAGAATATAAAGGTTTCGACTTTACCTTATTCTTCCAGGGAACTATAAAACGTGACATCATACCGTCGAAGACATTCTATCTGTCTCATTACGGATCTCAATGGTCTGTTCCTCAGAAAATGAATTATGATTACTGGAGAGAAGATAATACAAATGCATTCTTCCCGCGTGCCCGTTTTAATGCGGATGCGATCAATCAAAATCAGACGCGTTTTATGTTGAATGGTGCTTATATTCGTTGTAAACAATTGGCTCTGGGTTATACTATCCCGAAATATATCACGGAAAAAGCGAAGATATCCAAGCTAAGAGTTTATTTCAATGCGGACAACTTGTTTGAATTCTCCGGAATGCCCGACACTTTCGATCCTGAATTGGCTACAGTAAATGCTTATCCATTTATCAGATCATTCTCTTTTGGTGCTAACCTGACATTCTAAGATGGAACATTGTAGAATAATTAAAATTGAAAACAGAATGAAAAAAGTATATTATATAGCAAGCTTGTCTTTGTTACTCGGATTTTCTGCATGTAATAACGACTTTATGGACTTGTATCCGGAAGATAAGATCAACGACGAGACTTATTGGAAGACGGAAAACGATTTGAAAAACTTTGCAAACCAATTCTATACGACATTGGATAATACCGGTGCTTACGGAAGCGATAATGCGTCCGACAATCAGGCGCACCAGTCGAAAGATGCTTTTATCTGGAGCGATTACACTATCCCGACTGCCGGAGGAGGCTGGGCTAAAGGTGACTGGGCGAATATCAGAAGCTGTAATTATTTCCTGACCCGTTACCATACGGTAGAAGGTATTCAGGAAAACATCAACCGGTATGTTGGTGAAATATATTTCTTCAAAGCCAAGTTTTATTATGAAAAAGTACTCCGCTTCGGCGATGTACCCTGGTTGACTACGGATCTGACCACTTCTTCTGAAGAGTTGTATTTCCCACGTAATGATCGTGGGACGGTTATCGATTCTATCTGTGTTTGCCTGGATAAAGCCAGTGCATGGTTGCCTGAAACAATGACCGACACACGGCTTAGCAAATATGCAGCGCTACTATTGAAATCAAGAGTTTGTCTGTTTGAAGGAACCTGGAGAAAATACAGGAATCTTGAAAACGCGGACAAATACCTTCGTATGAGTGCAGAAGCAGCGGAAAAGATCATTAACAGTGGTAATTTTGATATTTACTCTACCGGTAATATTGAAGATGATTATCACGCGTTATTCAACCAACAGGATTATACCAATAATAAGGAAGCGATCTTTTTTGCAGCCTACATAACAGACAAACGGATGAATAACAGACCGCGTACGGTTCGTGAAGCACAGACTGGTATGACCAAGGATTTTGTAGAATCATTCTTATGCAATGACGGTATGCCTATTGCATTAAGCAGTCTTTATAAAGGAGATGCCAAATTTATGGATGAATTTGAAAATCGCGATCCCCGGTTAAAACAATGTGTTTACACACCCGACCGCCCTATCGCCATATTGGCCGACGGTTCGGAAGAATACGAAAACTCTCCGGTATTTAACAATCTGACATTCACCGGTTATCGCCTGTATAAAATGTATTCGCCTTTAGCTGAAGATAATGAATATATCAAATGTACACTGGATGACCTGATCTACCGATATGGTGAAGTTCTACTGAACTATGCAGAAGCGAAAGCAGAATTAGGAGAGTGTGATCAGGCTGTTCTGGATAAAACGATCAATAAACTGCGTGACCGTGTAGGTATGAAACATCTAACAGTAAATGTTGGGTTCACCGACCCGAACTGGCCGAAGTGGGAAGTTGCCATCTCTCCGTTACTCAACGAAATACGTCGTGAGCGCCGTGTAGAATTAGCATGCGAAGGCCTTCGCTGGAACGACTTATGCAGATGGAAAGCCGGTAAACTATTGGAGAACCTGAAAACTTATTTAGGCCCCCGTGATCCGGCAACAGGTGAATACCGTGTTCTTTATCCGGGTATGACACGCACATGGTACGATCGTTTATACCTCTATCCGATCCCGACCGACGAGTTTACTTACAATCCTAATCTGTTACCACAGAATCCGGGTTGGGCAAACTAATAATGTATCAATAAGCTGATAGCCAATGTGCCAATAAAAACACCTTAGATCTAAAATTCTTAAAATAGGTATATTGGCACATTGGCTTATTGACATATTATTTTATAACTCATTATTTTTCACTATACTTGTATCTGAAATATAATCTGATTTAATCATGAAAAAAACATTTGTAGGATTACTGGCTGCATTGTCAGTTCTTATATCCTGTTCATCCAACGAACCGACGAATATTGTCACACCCAATGCGCGGCAACTGGCTTGGGCCGATGCCGAAATAGGTGTATTGATCCATTTCGATATGCCCGTTTACCAACCGGACTATAATTTCAGGCAATGGGGAACACATCCGGATGCATCCATTTTTAATCCAACAGAACTGAACACCGATCAATGGCTGGAAACAGCCCAAAAGATGGGCGCAAAATATGCAGTCCTTGTTGCCAAACATTGCAGCGGCTTCAGCCTGTGGCCGACGGATGCACATGATTACAGCATCAAACAATCGCCCTGGAAAAACGGCGAAGGTGATATTGTTGCCGACTTCATCGCTTCCTGCAAAAAATATAACATCAAACCGGGTATCTATGCCAGTACGACAGCAAATGGTTACTTATACGTGGATAATCCGGGCGTAGTTCAGGAAGGAGGCCCTGTAACACAAGAAGAATATAACCAAATCGTTACGCAACAGTTAACAGAATTATGGAGTAATTACGGTGAACTGTTCGAGATCTGGTTCGACGGCGGTGTACTTTCCAGAGACCAAGGAGGTGCGGATGTATTGTCCCTGGTTCAGAAGTTACAACCGAATGCAATCGCTTTCCAGGGGCCATACGGACATCCGAACCTGATCAGATGGGTAGGGAATGAAGAAGGCGTTGCCCCTTATCCTTGCTGGGCGACAGCCGACTCTACGACGAATGCTGATGGTACCCGTGTTATCAATGGACTGAATGGTGACCCTTTTGCCCCCTTCTGGTGTCCGGGAGAATCTGATTTCACTTTACGATGGAACCGCTCTTTTCAGGGTGGCTGGTTCTGGACAGCCGGACAGGACAGCATGATGTTTACCATCCCTGAACTACTCACTAAATATGAAACCAGTGTAGGAAGAAACACAAATATGCTTTTAGGTTTGGTTGTCGATAATAAAGGTCTTATCCCTGAAGCCGATGTCCGTCAGGTCGAAGCGCTTGGCCATGAGATTGCACGCCAATATGGAACACCGCTACAACAAATAGCTGGTGCCGGATCAGAATACACCATTTCTTTCGATAAACCGACCAGCATAAACCGTGTCGTCATACAGGAAGATATATCCAAAGGTGAACGGATACTGAAATATTTACTGAAAGGTAAAAAAGGAAATGAATGGATCGAGTTATCTTCGGGTAGCAGCATCGGACATAAACACATAAACAGATTTGACTCCCGAACAGTTGAAGCAATAAAATTAGTTGTGACCGAATCGAAAGCGGATCCTCAAATAATAAACTTCTCCGTATTCGAAACACTCTAAATAAATTTAAAAATAAAGGCCTTTGAGAAAACATTCTATCAGAGGCCTTTATTTATCCCCAAAGCTTTTTTATTTCTCATAAACGATAGACCTAGCCTTTGATTTTAGTATAATTGTCTTATATTTGCTACACAAAACACAAGTATGCAAGTAGATGAAAGTAAAATAAAATGGCGTCAATTTGTTTCCGGTGATAACGAATCGTACAGCTGGATATACACTACTTATGTACAAATTTTATACCGGTACGGTCTCCGTTTTACTTCCGACCCTGAAATCATAAAGGATTGTATACAAGAAGTTTTCACTTCGCTGTATAAAAACAGGAATAACCTTATCACCCCTGATAATATCAAAGTATACTTATTCGTCTCACTGAAAAACTGCCTTATACGCACTCTATATAAGGAATCATTTTATGACCGTGAATTGCCGGAAAACATTCAATTTTCATTAGAATCCACCGTCGAAGAAGAATTCATCAACAATGAACAATATGCCAATCAGCAGAAAATGATCAATGAGATCCTAGCCCTTTTAACGCCCCGTCAAAAAGAAATTATTTATTACCGTTTTATCCAGGAATTAAGTATGGATGAGATATGCATACTGATGAACCTGAATTATCAATCTGCACAGAACCTGATCCAGCGTTCACTTAAAAAAGTAAGACAAAATTACGATTCCATTGAAGTATTCCTATTAATACTCGCCATTTCGTTAAAATGAAATATTTTCTACATTTGACTCATTTCTTACTAGTTTTGAATGTTTCAGTTACTGCCCGATTTGAGCTATCAGTGTTGCAATCTTTGCTCCGGAGCAACTATTCATGCAAAATCAGGCA
>ULWH01044081.1_pt1 | contig 30843 bp, 22 predicted proteins | sample 1960201 | NCBI WGS metagenome assembly ULWH01 (sample SAMEA4835808, study PRJEB28245) | human gut metagenome | biome: gut microbiome; material: fecal sample | place: Denmark | collected 2008
GCGGAACGGTTGCCGAAGTACAACCGGAAAAGAAGAAGGTCGTTCCACAGCCTGTCATCAAACCCTTTGGACTGGTTAAGGAGAAAAAGAAAGTCGATTATGAGAAGTATATCGGAGAGAATCTGTTCGGGAAGATCGGTATCCTTGTATTGGTGGTCGGCATGGGATTGTTCGTTAAATATGCGATCGATAAGAATTGGATCAATGAAGTTTTCCGTACGGTATTGGGCTTTGTAGTTGGTGGCGGATTACTGGTCTTGTCGCAGAGACTGAAGAATACCTATCGTACATTCAGTTCTCTGCTGGCGGGTGGTGCATTTGCCATCTTCTATGTGACGGTGGCGATGGCTTATCATTATTATGGCTTGTTCAGCCAGACAGCCGCTTTTGTTATATTGGTGGTTCTCACGGTGCTGATGTCTTTGTTGTCGGTCGTTTATAATCGGCGTGAACTGGCGGTGATCGGTTTGGTGGGTGGGTTTATCGCACCTTTCCTGGTTAGTAACGGGATGGGTAATTATCAGGTGCTGTTTACTTATCTGACGATCCTGAATGTGGGAATGTTCGGGCTGTCGCTCTATAAGAAGTGGGGAGAATTGCCGGTGATCGGTTTTGTGGCTACTTATGTGATCATGTTGGGATATTCGCTGGTGGCTGATCTGGATATTGCCGGGAATATGCAATTGATACAGCTGCTGCTTTTCTCTACATTATTTTATCTGATATTCCTGTTACCGGTCGTTTCGGTGTTGCGTACGGATAATAAGAAGTCTAATCAGCCGTTGATGATGATCGTTGTGTTGAATAATTTCATCTATCTTTATTTTGCCTTGTGGTATCTGCATGAGTTGCATCTGCCGTATAATATTAAGGGGGCGTTTACTATATTTATCGCTTTGGTGAATGTTTGTCTGGCTTATGCGATACGGGGGAAGAAATCGGAAACCGGTTATCTGTTTACTGCGTTGGTAGGCATGTTTCTGACATTTATTTCGATAAGCATACCTATCCAGCTGCAAGGTAGTTTTATTACATTACTTTGGGCGACAGAAATGGTGGTTGTCCTTTGGTTGTTCATTAAGTTCCGCCAACCTGTCTATGCTTATTTTACGCAGTTGCTTCTTTTTCTGACGGTTGTATCTTTCCTTATGGATGTGGAGGATGTGCTGACTGATGGCTTTGTCCAGCCACTACTGTGGAATGGAACATTTGCCACCGGAATCTTTACCGGATTGGCTTTTGGTGTATTCGTTTGGCTGATGGAGCGGGAGAAGGTATTCTTTACTCAAACGTCGAATCTGAAATATATTCCTTTTAGTGTTATTTCGTTGTTGATGGGTTGCGGCGTCGTTTATCTTTCATTTATAGTCGATTTCTATAGGAATATAACGGACGGGCCGTTAAGTAATTGTGTTTGCCTGGCATTTACCAATTTCGCTCTATTACTTTTATTGATCGGGTTGAGGAAGCGTTTTCCGATGGCACATTTTTCTGTTGTTTATGCTGTGATGGCAGGATTTTCGGGCTGTTTATTTATCTGGCTTTCACGAGTGGCGAATGAATGTGGTGAGTCTTCTCTCTCCATCTTGCAATGGTCTTCTCTGTTTATTGTCGTTGCCCATCTGTTCTTTCTGGGAAAATGGTTTTACCGTTCGTTTAACTTCCGGCAGAAAAGTGCGGACAGGATGACCTTGTTTATTGCGGTTGTCTCTACTGTCCTGTTTGCTGTTGCCGCACATAATATGTTGTATCTTTTCGGTTGGCAGAATGAATCGAGTGCGGCTCTTTCAATCTCCCTGAGTATTGGGGGCTTTGTGCAGATGGCGCTTGGTATGCGTCTGCATCTGAAAGTTCTGCGTATGATCAGTTTGGCTGTTTTTGGTGTTGTCCTTCTGAAGCTGGTCATTGTCGATTTGTGGTTGTTGCCAACAGTCGGGAAGATCATTGTCTTTATTATGTTGGGAGTAATCCTGCTGGTATTATCTTTCCTGTATCAGAAACTGAAGAAGGTGTTGTTTATGGATAATAAAGAGGAAGTTGGTTGATCCAGCTTCCTCGATATTGATTATTCTTTTTTGTTATTCTCATCATTGCTGTTTAATTGTATTACAGCTTTGGCATTTAAGGGGGTAACGACTTTTTTACCGGTCTCTTCTTCCAGTTTTAGTCTGGCATCCCGTGCAATATTTCCGCCCCGGCGTGCTACATCGGCATGTTCATTGAATGTATCAGGATTTTGTGTTTCTGATATTTTTGTGGTTGACAATTCGGCTAACATATTAAGCACTAGTTCAGTGTTAGTCATATTATCTCGTAAATTCTCTTTCTTCAGCCCTTTAAATTTTTTATATTCTTTTGCTGTTTTATCCGCCCATGTTTGGTAAATAATATCTGTGAGCGTGGCGAATTGTACCCCTTCCTGTAATCCATGCCGTTTCCATTCGTCGGTGAGTTCTTTACGTATTTCAATGCTTTTCAGACGCTGGTTGATCCAATTATCCGAATATCCTAACCGTTTATAGTCCTGCATAGCCTGATTGATCGATAGTTCCGGATCTTGTATCTGATCCAAACGTTCTTTAGCGATTTGGGCGATCCATAACTTGAATGGTTCAGCCTTAGGGGATGGGATACTTTGAATTAAGCGGAATAGTTGTTCGGTGGTGGCAACGTCTGTTAAGCGCATTTTTCCATCATTTGCAGTCATTTTCAAACTGTGACAGTTTGTCACGGTTTCATTTCCTTCATTTTTTAGTCTCTGTTTTAACTTTCTCCAATAGGCGTTTGGATCCTTACTGTCTGTTAAAACAGCGATTACATCAACGATTGAAAAATACCATTCTTCCGTTTCGTCGTCCCAAAGGGTACGAACTTTCTTTTCTTCAAAGAGCTTGATTGCATTTGTGTGAGTCATATTGTTATGGTTTTGTTTTTAACTCTGTAAAGATAGGATTATTTTATGGATAATGATGAAAATCTATTAACAAAAGAATAAATACTTTTATAATTGCAGGTAGATGTCTGTCGATTCTAAATAGTTTATGATCAGCACCTTTCTGCTGATGCCTCAATATAAAATCTGTTGCCCATAATTATTAACAAACTTGTCGACAGTTGTGAGTAAGCTTGCCCATAACTATCGACAAGCTTGCTCATGATTATCGGCAAGCAATTACTTACCTATTATCCGGCATGTGAATCTTATTACTTGCTGGCGTGTTCCCACTATCTCTGCAGATAACAGAAATGGCCCCTGAAAACAGGATAAATTACCCACTTTTAGAGCAAATTTCGGGTGTGGCTTGAAAATCTGAAAAAACTAGGTTTGTAAAGTGCTGGAAATGAGATGTCATTAAATTACTTATATATAATGTACACGCGTACATTATATATATAGAATTATAGCTTAATGGATTGTTTTAAAGGACAATACGAATAAATCGGAATGACTAGAGAAATCGTTCCTTTTTTCTAGTCTACAAAATTAGCCATAAGTTTTGTTTCTGCAACCATTTTCCAAAAATATTTTCTTTCTCTATATGCTTTCTTATCAACCGAATAGCAAAGTTTGTACGAAATATACCGTTCTGACGACGAACCGAAAAGGAATGACTAGAAAAAAGGAACGTTTTAGCTAGTCATTTTAAGCTAAGACGCGTATAAGGAAGTTTTCATTAACATTAGTATTAATATTAAATTTAGAATTATGAACAAAAAGTTTTCTACGCTTGTTGCCAGCGTCCTGCTGGCGGGTGCCGTTGGAACTGTAAATGCACAGACGTATGCCGCTCCTTCGGCTGCGACTTTAGCGACTAAAATCGTTGAAGGAAAGTATTATCAGTTAGGGGTAACGAATGGTGGTGTAACTACAGCAACGGCAACTAATGTCCTTACTATGCAGGAAGTATCTGGTCAGCCTGGTAAGTATGAGTTGGTTGTAAAAACGTTGGTAGGTGGTACAGCTCAATTGCCCAATACTTTATGGAAAGTTGCTGTTAAGCAGAACAGCGAAGGTGCTCTGTCTTATCAGTTTATTAACGTGGCAACTAATATGCCTTTAAGCTTGAATTCAGCATTGGCTGCTAAACCTGCTTCTACTACAGGAGCTATTACTGCATTTCCAGTGCCATCAGGTGATGCCTTGGCTGTTGGAGGTGATGTGAATACATGGAAATGGCAGCCGGCAATTACTTCTGTTGGGGCTTACAAATCAATGGAAATGTATTCTGCTTTTGGTGCAAAGTTGGACTCTGCTGTAACATTGGTAGCTGCTGCTGCAATTAATAATGATGTTAAGGTTGGTGCTGCAAAGTACGCTTTAGGTAATCAACCGACTTCTGCTGATGTAAATCAAGTCTTTCTTGCTCCTTTCGAAGCAGGTTCTGTTATTCTTACAGTAGACGATTTGAACTCTATGCTTTGGACACAGAAGTATAATGCAGCTGCAAGTAAAGTTAAATTTACATTTGACAAGGATGTAGAGAATAACGTAAAAACGAACTTCTTTACAAGTCAATCTTATAAGGCTGTTCCTGCAGTAGGTTTCCCTGCTGAAACTCCGACGGCTGCTGCTCCAGGGACTGCTGTTGCAAATGCTGATGTTGCAGCTTTGAAAACAGCAGAAATCAACTTATTTGATGGTAAAGCTGACGAAGCTTTAGCTAAAGCAATTAGCTCTATTATCGATGTTGATTATGCAGGCAATAAAGCCGATGTAACTGCTGCAATTGCAGGTATTGAAGGTATTGTTGCAGCAGGTCTAAGTTCCGTTGTAGATAAAGCAGGTTTAGTAGCTGCTGTGAATGGTGTAACAATTGCTTCTCCTACTCTTGGATATAAAACTTTGGCAAAAGTACAGGAAGCGGTTAATGCTTTTGTTAATACAAAATCAGATCAAGTGTCAAACGAGGCCACAGCTCAGGCATTATTGAATGAAGCAGTGAAAAGTACTGCTACTACAGGTATTGCATATAATATCGCTTCTGCAGCTACTACGGAAGCGATGGCTATAGCAGTGAAAGTATATACTGATGCAATAACAACTCCTAACACGGGTTTACAAGCTGTATATGATGCTGCTTATGCTACGGCAAAGGCAACTTTTGCAACAAATGCAAATGCTGCTGGTGCAAAATGGGTTTCTTTACAGGCGAATGATGAAACTGATGTAACAAAGATTAAATATTTGGCTGTAGATACAAACTTTGTAACAACACAGGCTGGAAATAAGCACCTTAGTTTTGCTTTGAAAACATTCAAGGATGTTGCAGCAACGAATAATGGAGGTCTTTTAGCTGATGACGTTACTCGTATGGATTTGAATGGTCGTTATAACTTCCAGTTCCAGTATTTCCCTTCGTCTGACTCAATTGTAATTCGCACTGCTGGTTTTGCAAAGAAACAAGAAAGTACCCCTTATTGGACAATGATGACTACTACTACAAATCCTGCAGATTTGGGTATTGATAAAGCTGCCGCAACAGGAATACCTACTGCTGGTACTTTACCTGCTGAGCAGAATCTTATTAAAATTGCAGTTTTAGCAGATAATCACCGTGAATTGACTGTAGGTAGTTCTGAATTTAAAGCAGGTGCAACTCCTTTGTCTACTATCAACACCCGTATCTACATTGGTCGCACAACTTCTGATGATCGTACTACATTGGCATCAGGTTTGTATTTCTTAAATCTGAAATCAGGTTTGGCTACACGTGCTTCTGAAAACAATGGTTACAAGGTTGCTAAACTGACTGCTAATCAGTATGGAAATACTTCTGCAGCTGTTAGATATACAATCGAAGACGAATCTCAGTTGCTGGGAACTATCCAGAACTTCTATAACATGCCGGCTACTCAGTGGGTAGTAGAACAGGGTGTTGGTGAAACAGGTAAAGAACTTGTTAGCATCTACAACCGTGAATATCCTTCTATCAAGGTTGAAAACATTCAGCTGTATAAGGATGCTAATGGTAATATTGCAATGCCGTTCGCTGCTGGAAATTATTTCTCTGCTGCTGATACTTTGGCATTCGGTATAATCAAACCGACAGACTCTGAAACTTATACTAACGAGTATCTGGGTTATGCACAGATTGATTCTACTATTCTGGATGAAAAGATCTTCAAGTTCGATTATCTGTCAGGTATCCAGATGGGTAACTATGTAAATGTATTGGATTCCAAAACAGACTCTGTATTGCGTGTAGACCTGAAGGGTGCTAACACTATGTTCGTACTGGAAACAGCTCCTGTAAAAGCTGAAGGTTATTTCGGTTATGCCGGTAAACTGGCTCTGGGTAAAGACCGTATGTTCCAGCACTTAAGAAGAACAGCTTATGTATTGAAAGTACAGGATGGCGACAAGCTGATCCAGAACAATAAATATGTGAAGATGGTTTCTACTACTTCTACAGGTGAACCTTTGTATGTTGTTGCTGACATCAAGAAAGCTGACGCTGCTCAGTTCTTCCTGAAAGAAAACAATGAAGTAACTGCAGAAAAGAAAGCAACTCCTTATTATGCATTGGTTGGTGCAGAAGTTATCGCTAACGATACATTGTATCAGGAAACTGCAGACCGTGTAGGTGTTAAGGATGGTTCTCTGTTACTGTCTAATGAGAGATATAATGAAACCCGTGTGGCTGCATTTGCTCTGACAGAAGATAACTCTCCGTTGTATCGTCGCCTGGGTGTTTCTGATCCTAAAGACGGACTGAAAGACATGACAACCGATACAGCTAAGATCTATCGTATCAATGCTACTGCTCGTGAATATCTGTATGAAGATGCTTATAGCGTATATTCAAAAGAAAAAGGTATCAACTTCTTAGGTGTTGAAGGTAAGGGTGATGCAAAAGCAGCTTCTTTATTCGTAGATACTGCTTATGTTCGTAATGAAACTAACATGCCTCAGTATATGTTTGCTGTTGGTGTAACAGTTGTTCCTGAAGGAATGATGTGTCCTGAAAATCCGGAACACAATACTCCGGAATATATCGCCAACCACGGTGATTGCGGTCATAAAGTTCAGACTAAGGGTTATGTATATGGTCGTTATCTGATCAATGCTCAAGATTCTGTAGTTTCTGCTCCTAACGGAAAAGACTATATCTGGAATGAAAAGTATACAAGATTGGCATTTGTTCCTGCTAAACATATCGAAGATACTTTGGTTATTTATCGTAATGGTAAACCGAGCCTTGCTCCGGAAGATTCTATTTTCTTAGGAAATAATGCTCATAACAAGGTTACAGAAGAAAGACCTAACGGTATCAAGAACCCTGTATTTGCATTACGTTTGATTAACGACGAACCTCAGTGTGACTTCCTGATTGAATCTGCTGGTAACCATAAGATCCCGACAGAAAACACAGGTAAGTGGATTGCTATCAAGAACGGTGTTCCTGTAGTAGCTTCTTATTTAACTTATAAAGATGCTATTCTGGATGCTGAACACTTCAACATTGAAAAGACAGCTGAAACTCCGACTGCTAACGAAGGTATCTCAACATCTGAAGTATCAGTAATTGCTGGTAACGGAACTGTTACTATCAAGGGTGCACAGGGCAAGACAGTTGTAATTGCCAACGTACTTGGTCAGACAATTGCTAACACAGTTCTTTCTTCTGACAAGGCTGAAATCGCTGCTCCTGCCGGTGTAGTTGTTGTTGCTGTAGAAGGCGAAGCTGCTGTAAAAGCAATCGTAAAATAAGATTTTAAAAAAGTAATCTGTCACGCGGTTTTATACCAATTACCCCGTGAGGGCGAACAAGCGACAGTTTAATACTAAAGTAATAAAATAAAGTTCTTCTGTCAGTATTCCTGCGAAGGAAGAAAACAGACACAAAAAAAGCCCTGGAAGTTCTATATTTCCAGGGCTTTCTTGTATCTTCGCATATCTATAACTTAATTCTAATAAAATAAAATCATGGCAAAAGAATTGCATTTTACAGTTGAGGGTGTACAGGGAGAGTTGACGTTAGAGTTAGCTCCGTTCAAACAACGTCTGTATCAGGATGGTAGAGAAATTAAGCGGACAGGAACATTTAATCCGAAATACTTTGTGACCAATACTTCCGGCGAGCCGGAAGAGATGAAAATCGTTTTTGGACTAGATTTTGTACATGTCGTAGAATTCCGCGGGAAAAAAATATCGTTAGAAGAGAGATTGTCCACCCTCGAATATGTCATAGGTGGTCTTCCTGTCCTGTTGATTTTTCTGGGAGGATTGCTTGGCGCTCTGTTTGGGTTTGTGGGCGCGACGTTTACTTACAACTATATGCGTCGTGAAAAACGTTTACCACTGCAATTACTTGTCTCTTTAGGAGTTTCTGTATTCTGTTATGTCGCCTATTTCATGTTTGCACTCTGCTTACAGCTTTTATTGAAGAGTTAGTACAGCTATGCGCTCTTTTCTTGTGAAGTTTGTAAATTTGTGTAACTTTAACCGCCCGATAATAACTATTTGTACTATATACGGCGATTATCAAAAGAGTGTGAATAATGATGAGAAAATAAATTTAACTGACGAACAGATCTTTCGGGATCTGTTCGATCGGTACTATGTGCCTTTATGTGTTTTTGCAGAACGTTATGTGGAGGATGAAGAACAAGCTTCAGACATTGTGCAGGAATGTTTTGCCAAGGTCTGGCAGAAACAGAAAGACTTTCAATATGTTTATCAGGTCAGGTCGTTTATGTATACCAGCGTTCGCAATTCCTGCCTGAATGAGTTGGAGCATCGTCAGGTCGTATCGGGTTATCAGGAGACAACCGCAGCCCGTATGGAAGAATCCATTTTTCATGATTATCTGATAGAAGAAGAAATGCATCGCGTTGTGATGGAAGCGGTAGACAAATTACCTCCTCAAAGCCGTAATATAATTCGGCTGGCCCTGGAAAATAATTCAAATGCAGAGATCGCAGAAAAGCTGTCCGTATCTAAGGAAACCGTACATACACTGAAGAAAGGAGCCTATAAGAAACTCCGTTCTTTCCTCAAAGAATACTACTATTACGTACTATTTATCTAATTTGGTAAAAAAATCTTCAACGCCATTCACCCTGTTTTTGACTTCGCCTGTTTTACTTAATAAAAGATCACAGGAATGTTGGAACAAGACTTCTATATTGCAGCATTAATTGCTAAATCGATAACAAACTCTTTATCAGAAGAGGAAACGCGGGAGCTGGAAAACTGGAAAACTGCTTCTGAGCATAACCTTCGATTGTTCGAATCGATGTGCCGGAAAGAAAACTTGCATGAGTATTCCCTCCGGGCAGAAAAATACGATCGGACAGTCGGTTGGGAGCAAGTGCAGAAGCGTATCCGCATGACACGCCGCAAGAAGGTTTATACTGTTTTTTGGCAACACGCTGCTATCTTCCTGCTTCCTTTGATGGCCGGTGTTTTTACCTGGTATTTTACCCATGAAACAAAACCCGTTTTGTCAAAGACAGTGATAGCACAGTCTGTGCATATAACTCCGGGAGAGAGCAAAGCCGTCCTCACTCTTGGTGATGGGACAGTGGTAGGTCTTAACGCCGAATCCCGGCAGGAACTGAATGAATCAGGTATACAGATCAATGTAGATAAAGCGGAACTGGCTTATGATAAGAAAGAAGCGGAAGCAATTCCGGCAGAAGTAACCTCCGAAGAAATCGTTTACAATAAAATAGATATTCCGCGTGGCGGAGAATATAAGCTACGCTTGAGTGATGGTAGTATGGTACACCTGAACTCCCTGAGTTCTTTGCGTTATCCGGTTCGTTTTTCCGGAGAAGTGCGTGAGGTGGAACTGACCGGTGAAGCTTTTTTCGAGGTAAGCAAAAGTCAAACACCTTTTATCGTAAAGACTAAAGGTGTGGATATCCGCGTTTTGGGAACCACGTTCAATGTGTCTGCCTATCCTGAAAATCAGTATACTCAGGCTACTCTAGTTGCCGGATCCGTCCGGGTGGATACTAAAGAAGGCGGACAGATTATGCTGAAGCCCTCGCAGCAGGCCGAACTGGATAATCGATCACACGAACTGGTCGTTCGCCAGGTAGATGTCACTTTTTATACATCTTGGGTAAGCGGGAAAATCTATTTCAAAGACGAACGCTTGGAAGACATAATGAACACCTTGTCGCGTTGGTATGATATTCATGTTGTGTTTGCCGACAAGAGTAAGAAGGATCTGAGGTTCGGATGTAACCTGAACCGGTATGAAGAGATTGCCCCTTTTCTGGAACTGCTGAATGCTACCGGAAGAGTAAAGACAAAGGTTCAGGGACGTGAAATAACAATCTATTAATCTGTATAAGTTTTGCTTAGTTTTTTAATTTAAAATATTATTATTATGGGAAAAGACAAAGAGAGCTTCAGGCAAAGCAGTGGGAAGAGAGTCCTCTGTATATCCGGTTTGGTCTGTTTATTTCTGACAACCGGGCTTGCACAAGCACCTGCCCGTTCAACTGTACGCAATGCTACTGCAACAGTAACCGTTACTTTCAGTAATGCCACACTGAGAGATGTGATCTGGGAATTGCAGAAGCAAACCGACTTTACATTTGTGTACAGTACTCCTGATGTGAAAGATGTGAAAGTGAGTAAAGTAGACGTTGTCAATGAAGATGTCTATAAAGTGTTGGACAGATGTCTGCGCAATACGAACCTGACCTATACGGTTCACGGAGGCGTGGTAGCCATTCGCCATACGAACGAATCGGGAAGCACTTCCGCCACACAACAGAAAAAGATGATACAAGGGAAGGTCTTTGATGAAACAGGTGAGACCGTTCCCGGAGCCAATATCCTTATTAAAGGTACGGTACAAGGTACTACTACCGATATGGATGGAAACTTTGCTTTGGAAGTGGAAGATGGTAAAAATATAACGCTCGTTGTCTCTTTTGTGGGATATAGCCCGAAAGAAGTTCGTGTTACCGGCAATAGCCCTTTGAAGATTGTATTGGAATCGGAAGATATGCAATTGGAAGAGGTGGTTGTTACGGGTTACGGCACCTTTAAGAAATCTGCTTATGCCGGTTCGGCATCGACGGTAAAGACTTCGGAAGTGAAAGATGTTCCGGCAGTTTCTTTCTCGCAGGTATTGCAGGGAGCCGCTCCGGGTGTCCAGATCTCGTCTTCTTCCGGTCAGCCGGGCGCTGCTGCTTCTATTAATATTCGTGGTATGGGATCTTTCAATGCTTCGAATTCACCGTTGTATGTAATTGATGGTGTTCCTGTTACTTCCGGTGATATAAGCAGTACAGGATCGGATGCAGGTATTGACGTTATGTCTACTATCAATACATCGGATATTGAAAATATTACCGTTATCAAAGATGCTGCGGCAGCGTCCTTGTATGGGTCACGAGCTGCAAACGGTGTAATCCTGATCACGACCAAACAGGGAAAAACCGGTAAGCCTGCCGTATCGCTGAAAGCCGACTGGGGTTTCTCTGATTTTGCGATGGATTTCCGCGAAGTAATGGGTGGGGAAGAACGCCGTAACCTGATTTACGACGGACTGATCGCAGACGGAATGGTTCATAAAAAAATGACGGAAGCAGAAGCCCGTGAGTATGCCGATGGTGAAATCGACAGCTATGCACCGAAACCCTGGTGCGGATATATCGATTGGGATGATGTATTGTTCCAGAAAGGCAGCCACCAGACTTATGAAGCATCTATCACCGGTGGTACGGACAAATTCAAATATTACAGTTCTTTAGGTTACCTGAAACAGGATGGTGTTGCCCTGAATTCAGGACTCGAACGTATTACCGGTCGTGTAAATGTCGATTATCAGGCATCCAAACGTTTCAGCTTGGGTGTAAAAGCCTTGTTTGCCAACGTAAACCAGGATGTAAACGATGAAGGTACTTCTTATACATCTCCTTTCTATACATCTAAAAGTGCTGTTACGCCATCCGACCCGGTTTATAACGAAGACGGTAGCTGGAACCGCGAATTAATTCGCATCGCCGATCGCAATCCTTTGCTATCGGCAGTATATGACTATCGTCGTGAACATATTACCCGTGCATTTAATACGGTATATGCTCAGTATGAGTTTATCGATAATCTGAGACTGAAAAGTACGTTAAGTTACGACTATACTCTATCGAAAGGCGATCGCTGGTATGATCCGCGTACTTCCAACGGCGATGATCTGGGTGGAGATATGAAGAAAGTATTCTATGAATACCGGAAGTTGGTTTGGGAGAATGCTTTGAGTTATCAGACAACTATTGCTGACAATCATCACGTGGATGCGCTGGTCGGCTATGAAACGGATATGTTCGAACGCGACCATTTGTCCGGTGAATCTTCCAACTTTGCCCGTTACGATAGAAATGATGTGGAGAATGGTATGAAGCTGGAAGGAGTAGGCGGCTATGCCCGTGCTTATCGACTGGTTTCTTATCTGACACGTGTGAATTATGATTACAGGAATAAATACTATTTAGGCGGTAGTTACCGTTTGGACGGCAGTTCCCGTTTGTCAAGCGAAAACCGCTGGGGTAGTTTCTGGTCGGTTTCGGGAGCATGGAGAGCGATCGAAGAAGATTTCCTGAATGATGCTAAAGACTGGTTGAGCGATTTGAAACTGAGGGCTTCTTATGGTGTGAACGGTACGCTTCCTTCTGATTATTACGGATATATGGGATTGAGTTCCATCAAAGAGGGTTATTTGGAAGAACCGGGTATTTTGCAGTCTCAACTGGAAAACAAAGATTTGTCGTGGGAAACCAACTATAACTTTAACGTGGGGTTGGATTTCGGAATATTCAATCGTCTGAATGTTACGTTGGAATATTATACCCGCCAGACAAAGAATCTGTTAATGGATCGTCCGGTTTCGATGACGACTGGTTTCGACAAATTCCTGATGAATATCGGTGAAGTGAAGAATCACGGTGTGGAACTGGAAATTCGTTCAACCAATATCACGAATAAGAATTTTAGTTGGAATACAACATTCAACCTGGGACATAATAAGAATGAGATCGTTCGTCTGGACGGTATACAGACGGAGATTGTCAGTGGCTCGCAGATACGTAAAGTGGGAATGCCTTACCGCACATTCTATCTGATCGAGTTTGCCGGTATTAACCCGGAAACAGGTGTTCCTCAATTCTATACCAATAAGGAAAACGCAGATGGTAGCCTGGATAAAACTGTTACGGAAGATCCGAGCGAAGCTTATCGTATTGCCACCAAACATGCTGATCCTGTAGTACAGGGCGGTTTGTCGAATACGTTGAGCTACAAGGGATTCGACTTGAACTTCATGCTGTCGTACCAGTTCGGCGGTTATTCCTATGATAACTGGGCACAGAAGACAGAACATGGCGGCGACGACCCGGAAGGAAACATTCCGGTTTATTACCGCGATCGTTGGCAGAATCCGGGAGACAATACAGATATCGAACGCTTCATTCTGAATGGCGATATATCGATGAAATCGTATGCTACGACCCGCCGCCTGCACAGTACAAACTTTATCCGTCTGAAAAACCTGACATTCGGTTATTCATTGCCGAAAGCCTGGACAAGTAAAGCCGGTATCGACAAGGTTCGTCTCTATGTATCAGGTAATAACCTGTTGACTTGGGCGAAATACGATTATTATGATCCGGAAGCCGTTAGCGCTGGTACTGCTATTTGGGGAACCCCGCCTTTACGCTCGGTTACTTTTGGGTTAAATGTTAATTTCTAATTATAAAGTCTACAGCATAATGAAAGTATTAAATTATATATTATCCGGTATATTAGTTCTGTCGGTTACTTCCTGTGGTAACGACTGGCTGGATTTGGAATCTTCAACAGAGATACCTTCCGAAGGCTCTTTGGAACGTTTGGAAGATTTTCAGTATTCGTTGAACGGTATTTATAGTGCTATGCAGAGTTCCGACGGTTACACCGGTCGTATCGTCTATTATGGAGATGTAACGGCCGACGATATACAAGCGGCCAGTGCAACCAAACGTACGGGTACTTATTACTTGTTGAAATATACGAAAGATAATGCACCTTCCACCCTGTGGAAAATTCCGTATCAGCTGATCCGTAATGCGAATATCATTCTGGAAGAGATTGTAAATGTCCCGGAAACAGGAGATAATAAAGAGGAGCGCGCTGATATTATCGGCCAGGCATTGGCTATTCGTGCCTTATCACTGTTTGACCTGACCCGTATCTACGGTTATCCGTATGCGAAAGATAACGGTGCATCTTGGGGCGCCTGTATCGTACAGGATGTACGTCAGATTGACAGTAAGCCGGCTCGTAATACCGTGGCAGAGTGTTATGAGGCTGTTATTAAGGATTTAAATGATGCAATACCTCAGTTAAGCCCCGAGTTTAATTTCGGGAAGATGAACCGTTGGGGTGCGATGCTATTGTTAAGTCGTGCTTATCTGTATAAAGGAGATAATGCAAATGCGTTGAAGATAGCAGAGGAAGCTATCGCCGGGGTTGCCAAATACAAATACCATTTATGGAGTAATGAAGAGTATCCGACAGCTTGGGGAGACGAACGCAGTGCTTCCGATCCCGGTGAAGTGTTGTTTGAGATTGTGAATACAACAGTGGATAGTCCGGGTAAGGAAAGTATGGGATACCTTTGTTGGCGTAGCGGTTATTCGGATATGATACTGACAAGCACTTTTTTCCAGTTGTTGAGCGAAGATCCGGACGATGTCCGTAACAAAGTATATGAAATTTATAAGGCTAAGGCTTATATTGATAAATACCAGCCGCAGAAGGGTGAAAACCGGGCGGATGCCAATATCCCTTTGCTGCGCCTGTCCGAACTCTATCTGAATGCGGCGGAAGCAGCGGCTAAGCTGGGTAATAATGCCAAAGCTGTCGAGTATCTCGATCCGATTGTCAACCGTGCTAATCCGGAAATGACTGTTCAGGGTGAAACGGTCACGTTGGAACGCGTGTTGAACGAACGTCGTAAGGAATTATTCGGTGAAGGACATCGCTTGTATGATGCTTTGCGTAATAACCAGACAATCGAGCGTAAGGATGTGAAGATAGACGTTATAAAAAGTACGAAACATCTGTCTATGACGGACGATGCGCAGAAATTCGACTGGAATTATTATAAAGTTGTACTTCCAATTCCTAAATTTGAGATCGATACGAATCCGAGCATTGCTGCACAGCAGAATCCGGGTTATTAATCTGATAATTGAAATATGAAAACTTTCCAATATAAATTTATATTATTGTTCGTTCTCCTGGCAAGCTGCTTAACGCAGCTGTCAGGGGCGGACAAAAAGCAGGAGAAGCATAAACTTTCTGCGGACGGGCCGTATTTGTTATACACTGCCGACGGAGGTTTCCGTTCGATCTCAGTGGATACGGCCGGGTTACTGAATGACCAAACCTATCGGTCTGTTCCGAAGGGTTTCTCTTTTGATGTTTACTCAGATAAAGGGGAGAAGCTGTTCCCTGTTACTTTGCATAAGATAAAACGCCCGGAGTGGAAAAGTAAGCAAGCCGCGAAAATGCTTGTCTTATCCGATCCGCATGCCAATTGGGAATGTTTTTCTTCCATACTGAAAGAATGGAAGGTTGTAGATCAGGATTATCACTGGATTTTCGGCAAGAACCAACTGGTTGTGATAGGCGATGTGTTTGATCGTGGAAAAGATGTGCTTCCGATCTACTGGCTGCTTTATAAACTGGAGAAAGAGGCGGCCGATGCCGGAGGACAGCTGGTCTTTTTACTGGGGAATCATGAAGGAATGGTGCTGGCGGGTGATTTACGATATACAAAAAGTAAATATATCCATCTGGCTGATACCCTGAACATCCCTTATCAGGAATTGTGGAACCGGCAGACTGAACTGGGACGCTGGCTGGGTACACGTAATACCATGCAGTTGATCGGTGATAACCTTTTTGTTCATGCCGGACTGAGCCTGAACTTTCTGGATAAGAACAAAAGTATCCCGGAGGTGAACAAGATCATGAGCGAAGGCCTGTTCCTCAGTAAGCAGGAACGCAAGGAAGCCCCAGGTGATATCGCTTTCATGTATGCTACTTATGGCCCGATCTGGTATCGCGGTATGGTTCACAGTGCCGACAGGTATCATCCTTTATATCCGGAAGATTTGCCGAAGATCTTTGATAAATATAAAGCTAAACGTTTGTTTGTCGGCCATACGATCTTTGATGATATTACTACTTTCTATAAATACCGGGTAGTTGCAGTCAATGTAGACAACAAAGAGAATATGGAAAAGAAGCGCGGACGCGGTGTCCTGGTTGAAGATGACAAGATGTATGTGGTCTTTGATTCAGGGAAGAAGGAACTGATCAAAGAAGAATGAATTGGATATTGCCAGATTAAAACCTATAGGACGACTTCGTAGGGGCAGGTTCCAAACCTGCCCTTTGTGTAAGATTATAAATCAAAAATTTCCGAACCTATAAAACATCCACCGTCTTTTCCAGCGCCATTCCATGCGATCCTTTGATCAGGATATGGTATCCTTTTAAGGGATTGGCTTTTAATGCTTCGATCAGCTCTTCCGTTGTCGCGAACGTGGCAAATTCTTTACCCGCTTTCCGGAAATGTTCCCCGCAAAGGAATACCTTATCGAATTTACCGGCTTTGATTTCTGCAACGGCTTCCGCATGCAACTCGTCGCTTGCCGGGCCTAGTTCGCGCATATCACCTAAGATAACGGCTTTGGGGGAAACAGGCATAGATGTGAAGTTTTCGATAGCCACCTTCATGCTGCTCGGATTGGCATTATAGGCATCGATAAGCAAGGTGTTATTTTCCGTTTTCTTTAATTGTGAACGGTTGTTGGTGGGCTCATAAGCAGCGATGGCACGGCTGATACGTTCGGCCGGGATCTTGAAATAACGGCCTACTGCTACAGCTGTCAATACATTATCGAGGTTATAACCGCCTATCAGATGCGTCTCTACCGTATGGATCTTACCCTGTTGCTTCCAGTCGAACGTCAGGTAAGGATTGCAACTGATGATATGACCGGATGCAAATGAGCCGTCTTCGCTACCATAAGTGATCTGTTCGATGCCTCTGGCTATCGCCTGCAGTTCTTTATTTTCTTTCTTGATAAATATCTTCCCTTTGGAACGGCGGATGTAGTCGTACAGCTCGCCTTTGGTCTTCACTACACCTTCAAATGAACCGAACCCTTCCAGATGCGCACGGCCTACATTGGTAATGATCCCGTAGTTAGGCAGGACGATCTCCACCAGTTCCTTGATATCGCCCGGATGGCTGGCACCCATTTCGATCACCGCCATTTCATGGTCGTGTGTCAGACGGAGCAGGGTAAGCGGAACGCCGATATGATTATTCAGGTTACCTTCCGTATAGAGCAGATTGAATTTAGTGGACAATACGGCGGCCAGCAACTCCTTAGTCGTAGTCTTGCCGTTGGTTCCGGTAATCCCGATAATAGGAATCCCCAACATTTTACGATGCCGGTGAGCCAGTTGCTGCAAAGCTGTCAACACATCATCGACCAAAATGGTACGTTCTCCGATGATATAATCAGGGTTATCGATTACTGCATAGGAACAGCCGGTAGCCAAAGCTTTTTCTGCATATTGGTTCCCGTCGAATCTTTCACCTTTCAGGGCGAAGAAGATGGAGCCGCGCGGACAATTACGACTATCTGTTGTTATTTTCGGATTGTGTATAAACAATTCGTACAGTTCTGATATATTCATAGCTTTCTTTTCGTTTGCTTATTATTGGTGAACAAAAGTAGCAATTAAATGAAGAATGAGGAATGAAGAATGAATATTTAAGTGAGAATCGTGTATCTTTGCCGGAAATAAGGATTAGAATGTTAGATAAAACGCTCAATATTAGGGGAACACTCCTGTCGCTTGCAACTCCCGTTGTGATGGGAATCCTGAATGTCACTCCCGATTCTTTTTATGCCGACAGCCGTAAGCAGAACGAAGCCGCTATCGACGAACGGATACAGGCCATTCTTTCGGAAGGCGGACAAATTATCGATATCGGCGGATATTCTTCCCGTCCCGATGCCGCAGAAGTTTCTCCCGAAGAAGAAATGGAACGGTTGGCTTTTGCCCTGAAAATATTGAATACCCATTATCCGGAGGCTGTGGTCTCGGTCGATACGTTTCGTGCCGGCGTGGCTCGTCGGTGTGTGGAGGAATATGGTGTTGCCATAATTAACGATATCTCGGGAGGTGAACTGGATGCCGCAATGTTCAGTACGGTAGCCGATCTGAACGTACCTTATATAATGATGCACATGCGGGGTACTCCGCAAACCATGCAACAGCATACCGGTTATACGGATATGATGGAGGAAATTATGCTCTATTTTGCTGCGAAAGTCCGCGAACTACGTCTACTCGGTGTGAATGATATTATTCTCGATCCGGGTTTCGGCTTCAGTAAGACGGTCGACCAGAATTATCTGCTGATGAACCGCCTGCAGGAGTTCGGCGTGTTTGATCTTCCCCTTCTGGTAGGCATATCCCGCAAAAGTATGATCTACCGTTTTCTGGGCGGAACACCGGCCGATAGCCTGAACGGCACTACGGTACTGAACACACTGGCACTGATGAACGGAGCCGATATCCTTCGTGTGCATGATGTGAAAGCCGCTGTCGAAGCAGTCAAGCTGGTTACCAAAACCGTCAATTGTCAATTGTCAACTATCAACTCATAATATTATGTGGATGCATTTCGGAATAAAAGACCTGATCGATGTACTGCTGGTAGCCTTTTTCCTCTACCAGACCTACAAGCTGATGAAGAGTTCAGGTACACTGGCCATCTTTAGTGGGGTAGTTTCGTTTATTATTGTATGGATCCTTGTTTCGCAGGTGTTGGAAATGCGTTTGATGGGAGCCATACTCGATAAGTTTATCAGTGTCGGTTTCGTGGTGTTGGTCATTCTGTTTCAGGATGAGATACGCCGTTTCCTGATGGCGCTCGGTTCACACCGGGGATGGAAGTTCCTGGGAAAGCTTTTCTCTAAAAAGGATGCGAACAACGAGCGGGAAGGAAAATATGTCGCCCCCGTGGTGCTGGCTTGTATGAATATGGCCCGTAAAAAGACCGGAGCCCTGATTGTGATCCAGCAGGATGTCGATCTCTCGATATATGAGCATACGGGCGAAATGTTCACTGCCGATGTCAACGCCCGCCTGATCGAAAATATATTCTTTAAGAACAGCCCTCTGCATGACGGGGCGATGATCATTGCCGACGGCCGGATCAAGGCCGCAGGCTGTATCCTTCCGGTAGCGCAGAATGCCAATTTGCCGAAAGATCTCGGACTACGCCACCGTTCCGCGCTTGGAATGTCCCTCGAAACCGATGCATTGATTATTATTGTATCGGAAGAACGGGGTAAAATATCTGTTGCTCACAACGGTAAGCTCGATATCAACATTTCAGCCGAAGACCTGCAACAAATCCTCTCCGGCGAGCGAGAAGTAGTGAATTACTGTTAAATGTTCTGAAAGTGACAGCTCCGGTTGCAAATAGTTTGTGCTTTTTGCAAACTCTATGTTGCATTTTGTCTACTTTTGTACCCGCAAACAGTAGCAATTACTAAATACTATAAAAAATATCTTCCGCTATGGACTTAATGCAAGAGATTATTGCACGCGCTAAAGCTGACAAGCAGCGTATCGTTCTTCCTGAAGGAACAGAAGAAAGAACATTGAAAGCCGCCGACCGTTTACTGGCCGATGGAGTTGCTGACATCATCCTGATTGGAAATCCCGCAGAGATTTCTTCTTTGGCAGCAAACTACGGTCTGAATCACATCGGACAGGCTACTATTGTTGACCCTAAAAATCACGAAAAGAAAGCTGCTTATGCAGACCTGCTTTTCCAATTACGTCAGAAAAAAGGTATGACTCCGGAGAAGGCAGCTGTCCTTGTTGAAGATCCTTTGTATCTGGCTTGCCTGATGATCAAGGCCGGTGATGCTGACGGTGAAATTGCCGGTGCACAGAACACGACAGGAAATGTGCTTCGTCCCGCTTTGCAGATCGTGAAGACAGCTCCGGGTATGAGCTGTGTATCGGGTGCATTCCTTATGTTTACCAAGAAGCCGGAATACGGAAAAGAAGGCCTTCTTGTTTTTGCTGACTGTGCTGTAATGCCTAATCCTACTGCTCCCGAACTGGCTAGTATCGCCGTGGCGACTGCTGCGACAGCCCGCGACATCGTAGGTGTTGAACCTCGTGTTGCTATGTTGAGCTTCTCTACAAAAGGCAGTGCCTCTCACGAAATGGTAGACAAAGTAGTGGAAGCTACCCGTCTGGCAAAAGAAATGGCTCCTGAACTGAAGATCGACGGTGAATTGCAGTCTGATGCTGCCCTGGTAGGATCTGTTGCTTCTTTGAAAGCACCGGGTAGCGAAGTGGCCGGTCAGGCAAACGTATTGGTATTCCCGACACTGGAAGTCGGTAATATCGCTTATAAGCTGGTTCAGCGTCTGGGTGATGCAGAAGCAGTAGGCCCGATCCTTCAGGGTATGGCTGCTCCGGTGAACGACCTTTCACGCGGTTGCTCTGTAGACGATATCTATAAGATGGTGGCTATCGCCAGCAACCAGTCTATCGGCTTAAAGGCGGCTAAAAAGTAAAAAAGACACAACAAGTAAGATATGAAGATATTAGTTTTAAATTGCGGAAGTTCGTCTGTTAAGTACAAGTTGTTCAATATGGACACACACGAAGTACTTGCACAGGGTGGCGTTGAGAAACTGGGTTTGCCGGGTTCTTTCCTCAAATTCACCCAGCCGGATGGTAAGAAAGTAATTCTGGATAAGGAATTACCCGAACACAATGCGGCTATCGAGTTTATCCTGAGCGTGCTGACAGATGACAAATACGGCTGTATCAAGTCGTATAACGAAATTGACGCTGTAGGCCATCGTGTGGTACATGGTGGAGAAGCATTCAGCGGAAGTGTGGAAATTACTCCGGAAGTGATCGGTAAGATGGTTGAGTGCATCGACCTGGCACCGCTTCATAACCCGCCAAACCTGAAAGGTATCCGTGCCATGAGCGCATTGATCCCGGGCATCCGTCAGGTAGGTGTGTTCGATACTGCTTTCCACCAGACCATGCCGGACTATGCTTATATGTACGGTCTGCCTTATTCACTGTATAAGAAATACGGTATCCGTCGTTACGGTTTCCACGGAACCAGTCACCGTTATGTATCAAAACGTGCCTGCGATATCCTGGGTGTTCCGTACGAAGAACAAAAGATCATTACAGCTCACGTAGGTAACGGGGGTTCTATTGCCGCTGTGAAGAACGGTAAGAGCGTAGATACTTCTATGGGTCTGACTCCGGTCGAAGGTCTGCTGATGGGAACCCGTTGCGGTGATGTAGATGCAGGTGCACTTACATTCATCATGGATAAGGAAAAACTGGATGCCAAAGGTTTGTCTGACCTGATCAACAAACAGAGCGGTGTACAGGGAGTTTCCGGTATCTCTTCCGATATGCGTGAGATTGAAGCGGCTGTTGCTGATGGCGATAAGCGTGCTATTCTGGCTCTGAATATCTACAACTACCGTATCAAGAAATACATCGGTGCTTATGCTGCAGCCATGGGCGGTTGCGATATCCTGGTATGGACAGGCGGTGTAGGTGAGAACCAGTGGGCTACCCGTCGTGTTGTATGTGAAAACATGGAATATATGGGTATGAAGATCGACGTTCAGAAGAACGAAGGTATGCGCGGCGAAGAAATGGTGATCAGCACTCCGGACAGTAAGGTGACAATCATTGTTGTTCCTACCGACGAAGAATATATGATCGCTTCCGATACAATGGATATATTAGGTAAATAAATATTGGTAATTAAAAAACTAGTCCTCACAGCTTACAAAACACAGGATTAGTGTTTAGACTGCCCCGACACCGGTTGGGGCAGTTTTTTTATCTGTTATTCTGCTTCGAACTGTTCGAGGAACAGGTTCTCCCCATCCCATACGATATAAGAAAAGAGCGTCATCCAGTCGCCGGCGATCAGCAGGCGGGAAGTACGCGAAAGCATCAGGTCGAGCATGATATGACGATGCCCGAAGATGAAGAAATTGATATCGGGATGTGTCTTAAGATATTCTTTGGCGAAAACGACCAGGTATTCGGCCGCTTCCCCTTTATATTTCTGTGCATCCTCTTTCTCCAGACCGCTTTTGCGGCTGTTGAGCGACCATCCGAGGGCAAAACCGAACGTCCAGCGGGGATGGATACCTGCATACAACCACTGGCAGAACTTATTACGGAAAACGGCACGGATAAACCGGAAAGCCTTGCTGCGGTAGTCCACCTCGTCACCATGTCCGAGGAAGAAACGCTTACCCAGCAGGTCGGTCGTTAATACATCGCGGTGAATGATTGCACCTATCTCGTTGGGAAGGTAATCGAACATCCAGATATCATGGTTACCGATAAATATATGGATCTCGACACCGCTGTCGGCCAGTTCGGCCAGCTTCCCGAGGAAACGGGTAAACCCTTTGGGCACTACATATTTGTATTCGTACCAGTAGTCGAATATATCCCCCAGGAAATAGACCGCCAGCGCATCCTCTTTGATGCTGTCGAGCCAGCGCACCAGCTTCTTCTCGACAGCCAGCGGGTCTTTATGAAAGCGGGCGCCCAGGTGGGCGTCCGATGCAAAGTATATTTTCTTTCGGGAGGGATTCATAAGAAACCTAGTTCCAGTTTAGCCTCTTCCGACATCATTTCCTTATCCCATTCCGGTTCAAACACGAGGTTGACTTCCACATTATTCACACCGTCTACCGACTCCACTTTCATACGGACATCTTCCAGGATGAAATCGGCTGCCGGACAGTTGGGGGCAGTCAGAGTCATATCTATACGGACATTCTTATCGTTGTCTACATCTACTTTATATATCAGGCCAAGGTCAAATACGTTAACCGGTATTTCCGGGTCGTACACTGTCTTGAGCATGGCGACAATCGCTTCTTCTGTTTGGAGGAATTCGTTGTTCATCTTTCTTTAATTTGAATGCAAATATACATTAATATCTTCTATATACTAAACCGTAGAAAAGAGAAAATGTTTTACAAGCCCAGCCGTCCTTCGTCTGCATAGCTGAAGTAAGTACCGTCGGAGACGATCAGATGATCCGACAGCTTTATCTCCAGCAAGTCCGCCGCTTTGTCCAACCGTCTGGTCAGGGCATCGTCCTGCGAGCTGGGGCGCACATTCCCCGACGGATGGTTATGGCAAAGGATGATCCCCGAAGCCAGCGCATTGATAGCCGTTTTAAGGATGATACGGAGGTCGGCGGACGTTTCCCCTGTTCCGCCCTGGCTGATCTTTGCCTTGCCGATCACTTTGCCGGCCCGGTTGGTCAGGGCTACCCACAATTCTTCGTACGGTAAATCGCAGAGTAGGGGATGAAAGAGGTTGTAAGCATCGCGGCTGCTCCGGATACTGTTGCGTAGGATAGGATCAGCCAGATTACGCCGTTTACCCAGTTCCAGGGCTGCACAAATGGTGATGGCCTTGGCTTCGCCGATCCCTTTGAAACCGGACACTAAATCCTGTATAGACAGTTTGCCTAATGCATTCAGATTGTTCTCTACACTGTTGAGGATACGTTGCGACAACTGGACAGCCGTCTCGTTACTGTTGCCTGAACCGATGAGGATGGCCAGGAGTTCGGCATCACTGAGGGAAGTAACGCCTTTAAGCAGCATTTTTTCACGCGGGCGGTCTTCTTCTGCCCATTCTTTTATTTTCATAGCGATGTGTTTTGGTTGTAAGGGCGGTTCGCGAACCGCCCTTACTGTGTTTGGTGTTGTATCTTATGAACGAACACGTCCGCAATAGGAACCGTCCGCCGTATTTACTTCGATAATTTCGCCTTCGTTGATGAATAACGGAACACGAACTTCGGCACCTGTTTCAACTGTAGCAGGTTTCAATGTGTTAGTAGCAGTATCGCCCTTTACACCCGGTTCAGTGTAAGTAACCTTCAATTGAACTTTAGCAGGCAGGTCGGCGAAAAGAACTGTATCTGTAGAAGCATCGGAAACAACGTCAACGATTTCTTCTTCTTTCATATAGTCTACACCATTGATCAGGTTTTTGTCGATGATCACATCTTCGTAAGTTTCCTGATTCATGAAGTGATAGTGTTCGCCTTCTCTGTATGTATATTGATGAGGACGACGTTCTACACGTACATCTTCCAGTTTTTCATCGATATTGAAACGGCGATCAAGGATACCACCTTTTACTACATCTTTCAGTTTGGTACGCATGAAGGTGTTTCCTTTTCCCGGTTTTACGTGAAGGAATTCAACGCAGAAATATAATTTCCCGTCCAGGCGGATACACGTTCCGTTTTTAATGTCTTGTGAATTAATCATACGATCTATTTTTTATTTATAATGATTTTGTACTGTCATCGGTAATTTTCGGGTACAAAAGTAGTGTTTTCCTCTTAAAGTACCAACACGTAGTCTCCTTTTTCTTCAGAAAAGAGTTGCAAATCAGTCTGATATGATCTGCGTAAACGGATACTACTTAAAACAGGGAAATAATAAAGCTGATAACGGGGACTAAAATAGCCGTCATGATACCCATCAGTCCGATTGCCAATCCGCTCAATGCGCCTTCAATCGCTCCGATCTGTATAGCTACCGAAGTACCTACGCCGTGGGACGATGCCCCCAGTGCCAGCCCTTTGGCAATCCGGCTCTCGATACCTAATACTTTCATCACGAACGGGCCGACGATACTCCCGAATATACCTACCGCCACAACGATAACAGCCGTTAGCGAAGGGATCCCCCCGGCTTTTTCGGCAATTCCCATTGCGATAGGGGTCGTTACAGATTTCGGTTGCAGGGTAGCTATCAATGCCTGGTCGGCTCCCATCAGGTCGCCGATCACGATCACGCTTACAATCCCGACGATGGCGCCTACAAAGACAGAGGTAAGGATAGAGATCACATTCCCTTTCAGGTATTGCATCTGCTCGTATAACACAAACCCCAGTGCGACAACCGATGGCCCCAGCATGAAATGGATCAGGTGGCTTCCCCGTTGGAAAGACTCGTATTCGATCCCCATCGTTTCGAGTACGACAATGATAACGAGGATAGATGTCAGCAGCGGGTGCAGCAGGCTGATACGTGTTTTCTTATACAAAGCCAATGCCGCCAGATAAGTACCGATAACCAATGTGAGTGAAAATACTTCCGATTGTGCCAGGTTATTCATTGTTTCGGCCCTCATTGCCTAATTTTTGCTGGATAAGTGCGACACTAGCAATAACTAAAATAGTACTTACAACGGATGCGGTAAGGATGACAGCCCAATATTGTGAGATGACCCCCAGCGACGTCATAAGCCCGACACCTGCGGGAAGGAAGAACAACCCCATGTTTTCAGTCAGGATCGTGGATAGTTTTTTTACATTGGCGGGCTTCACCAGCTTAAACACCAATGCCAGAAATAACAATATCATACCGATCACGCTTCCCGGAATGAAACCGTCGATAAAGGAGCTGATAAACTCTCCGGTAAAATAGAAGAACAGAATGTAAAATGCTTGTTTTAGCATATCTCTTTACTGTTTAAATAGACACTGCAAAGATAACAGCTTTGAATCAAATATGTTCTATAACATATCGATTTAACATAAATACTTGTTGGAGAAGAATGCCAAATAACAACTTTTAATGCAGGTGTGTTATAACTTGATGGCTTATTTATAGAAAGAACTGAAACAAAAATCAGCAAAGTAGTTCGGTATTCCGGATTACTTTGCTGACTGTATAATATAGATATATGAAATTACAAGCTATCTATTTCTTCTACCAACAGACCGGTACATTGAGCGATCGTTTCAACATTAATTCCCTGCTTTTTCATATTTACAGCAATTAAACGTTGCCCTTCGGCGAGTCCTTCTGCTAATCCTTCTCGTTTGCCGCTGTTGTAGAGGGTCTTTTCAACGCTGATGCCATCCCAAAAATGTTCGTAACCTGCCAGCTCTGCATCAGTGAAGGCTGACTCTTCAAGCACTGTCAGGGCTTTCTTTATCTCGGGCACTTCCAGCAACTCTTCTGGCACGACACGGGTCTTTTCATTGATCTCCGTCAGGAAACGCAGCCAGAGGATGTGCATGCGTTTCTCAGCATACGTATGAGGGGTGAATTTGGGTAACTCCACAAAGATTAGTTGCAGGCCGTCGATGATACGCTCAGTATGCTCCACATGCACCATCGCATAATGATGGTAATACCCATTCAACGCCGGTTCGAACACCTCGTTTACCAGGTTGAGTGAATAGACCGGCTGCAATAACTCGTAACCATCACCTATATTTAACTGACGCACATAAGCCTTGGAAGCATTGAATAAAACGCGTTCGCGAAACTCCGGCGACCAGAGCATCTGCATTTCGACCAGAAACTGACGCCCTTTTACATCACGGCAACGGACATCTACAATACTGTATTTACGCAATGGGTTATCGGGTACGATCTCGGAAGGAAGGTATTCGATTTCACTGATTTCTTCACCTGTCTTTAGCGGCAGCAAGGCATTGAGTAAACTGATGACCAGGTCGGGGTGTTCACCGAAAATTCTCTTGAACGTGAGGTCGGCACGCGGATTTAAATACTTCATAGTTATATGTTTTTATTATGTACAGGCAAATATACGATTTATTGGCTGATAAACAAGATTATTGACAGTTCTTTATAGGAAAAATTGAGTCTTTATAGAAAATGATGAACTATTTCAAGTGTCTTGTTGTAGCGACTGATGGTAACCGGTCGCTATTATTAAAGACTCACATTTGTCAAATTCTGAACAAAATTAATTCCGCAACAAGTTTATTATTATATTTGTGTAGTGTAAATGTTATAGTCTAATTATGAAAAGACGTATCATACAAATCGGAAACAGTGCAGGCGTTATATTACCTGCTAGTATTCTAAAGTGCCTTAAGCCTATTTCACGTAGGAATTGGGAAGCTGCCGCATCACAGATGCATGCAGCAGGAGATGATAACTTAATTATGCCTGATGTATTGGAGGACGAGAAGATGGAAGAAGTGTACTGGTCTTTCCGAAAAAGAAGTCAATAACCTGTAAGATCCTTTCTTAAAATAATGGTGGGGCTGTCGTTTCAAACGATAGCCTTTTTTTGTGGGTGAAAATGCTCCGTTTATCCCCCTAAAAACAGCCTAAATCCCCTCTATTAACAATTCCCGGCGAAAACTTGAAAAAAACAGGTGTTGATACACAGACTATTATGAAACGCGCGCGGGTACATATCTATATAAATAGGGGTGATTAAAAATAGTATATTATCTGTTGAATAATAAAGGATAGATGCCTAAAAAACACTGACTAATTAAATCGTTCCTTTTTTCTAGTCATGCAAAGGTATTGCTTAATTTTAAATCTACAATCCTTTTCTGAATTATTTTTTCCAATCTATATGCTTTCTTATCAACGGGATAGCAAAGTTAGTATAAAATTAGCCTTTTTCCAAACGAAGAGAAATGGGTCGCTAAAAAATGACTAGAAAAAAGGAACGATTAAGCTAGTCATTGACTATTGAGAAGCGTTTCCGGTCTAAGGATAAAAGGCTTTTTAAGTAACACTATTATTAATATTAAATTAAAGATTATGAACAAGAGATTTTCTACTCTTATGGCTACCGCCTTGGTAGTTGGTGGACTTTCTTCTACGGCAATGGCTCAGAGCACTAATGCATTTCATTTTGAGGATGTAAAGGCGGCGACTGTGTCTGTAGAGAAAGCTGCAGAAGGTAACTATTATCATTTAGGTACTTCTGGTAATTATTTGTCATTCAGAACCGATGATAAAAAAGTTTATTTGGAGACACGCTCTATTGCATCGTTGTCTACTGATCCTAGCGTGTATGTTACTTCTACGGACTCTGCTTTGTGGGAACCTACTATCGTAATTACCAACAATGTAAAATCTTTCAAGTTTACAAACAAGTTGACCGGAGCTGTTTTGGCTGTTAAATATAACAAGGACAATGCAGCTGCAGAACTTGTGGCAGAAACAACTGAAGGCGCTATTTCTTCTTTTACATTTGAAGGTGCAGATGGTTCTAAAAACTTGGTTTGCTACGATGCAGACAAGGTAAAGTATGTGCTGAATATTTCTTCTTCAGCCGGGACTAAAGCTGAATTTGTAAAATGGGAATCAGGTAAAACTTACGGTAGTGCAAATCTGTTCACACCGGCACAGAAAATCATGACTGCTGAAGAACTGAATGCGATCGGCAACGGTTCTTTCAAGTTGAATATTCTGGATCAGGTAACAGACGGCAGTGCCGATTATATCAATGCGGCAACTTTGACTGCTTATCCGGCTTTGATCGATGGAGCGTCGGCTGTTGATAAAGGAGTTTATTTGCGTGTAAACGGAGCTAAAAAGGCTTATACTTCAGCAGATAAGAAACAGGTTGATAAGAATGGTAAGGAACTTCAGAATAAGAATGTATTCCTTGTTGTAGATACTGTATTCAATACCGGTACAGCTTTCAATGATTCTATTGGTGGGCGTGGTCTGAAAATTAGTGCAGACTCTGTTACTTGTAAATGGAATGCATCTACTGCTGACATAACAAGCAGTAAAGTTTGGGACTTTGAGGAAGCTGTAACAACAAGTATTCTGGAAAGTGGTGGTTCTACTGCAGGTTCTATCAATATGGCAGATAAAGTGGCTGCAGGTCGTGCCGCTGCTAACTATCGTTTCTATATTTATAAGAATGTAAGTAAAACCGGTGGTGATGTTTTAACTGTTAAGGTAGACTCGATCCCAACTATTGGAAAGTTGAAAGATGGAAAAGCTTATTCCGGATTAGAAAAATTCCCTGCAGATAAAGACTCGATCGGTTACTTTGCTATTGCCAGAACCGGTACAGGTAACCCCGGTTTGTTTACTATCGTAGATTCAACAAGTCTGGCTAAGGCTGTAGCCGATACATACGCAAATGTATCTTTTGCACAGGGTAAACTAGCTACATTGGAAGACGGTATCTATTCTATCCAGAAAAAAGGCGGCAAGTTTGCCGAAGCTATTTTGGTTGATATGAATGTTGCAGGTACAAAAGTTAAATGTGACTATACTGCTAGTGTTGCGAGCCCATTGGTTCCTGCTACTCAATTTACGATTAAAGGCAGAAGCGGATATTATAAAATCGCTAACCGTGAAAATGGATTGAATCCGTTTGCTGATGTTGCGAAGAGTTATATCTATGCAACGGATAAGGATGGAGAATATAAGGTATCCGGATCGGACGATGTTTATCTGATCAAAAAGATGGATGTTAAGGCGGATGATGAGACAGTAGGTTATTTGAGTTTTACTGACGATCAGGTTGCAAACTATGCTGTTAAACTGAAGTTCAACACTACATTCGGAGGTGATAATCTGTATGTTGTAGGTGGCTCTAAGTTGTCGATTGCTGACGCTGATGCGCAGGATGCTGTTGAATTCAATGTAAGAAAAGCTGTTACCGGTGTGTCAGGTTCTGATAAAAAGTATGATGCTAAAGCATACGGTAACCAGGAATTGAAACGTAATGCATATTATCTGACTCTTGCCGGCAACGAAAATGCTGTTTTCGCTTATGATAGAACAGCAAAAACGTTTGGTATGAGAGAACTGGTAGACTTTGACAAGACAACAAACAAACCGGATGCATATAAAGATAAACCTGAATTCTGGAAATCGAATAAAGACTCTATTGCAGTAGCTATATTGTTCAGAGCAACAGCTACCGAGAAACAGTATCAGTTAATTCCTGCAGATACAACATTGGTCGGCAGCAACTTTAGTTATTACAAAGTGGACAGTACTTATATGGGCCAGATCAATGTTGCCGGTTCAGGTTCTGCTATTATTGTTACAGATTTTACTTCTGCTCCAATGGGTTATTTCACTGTTGAATTGCCTGATGATGCTGCATTCGTAAATGTATCTAACAAACCTGCAAATAAGAGAATAGCTTCTGCTGCCAACCCGACATTAGCAATCTCTATGGACAACCAGTTGCGTGGAGTATTGAAAGCAGAAACAGAGTTGAAAGCGACAGATGCATTCACTAAAGAAAACTTCTCTATGTATCTGGATACTGCTTCTATGAAGAATGAAGAAAAACCGGAGTTCTATATTGCAACAGCTCAGACTGGTAAACTTACTGAAGAAGAAATCGCTAACGACGAATTGTTCTACATGTCAAGTAAAGATGGTTCTACTGTTAACTTTATCAAAGCTAAACAATATGGTGTAGATTTGGATTCACTGGTGGTTTATGGAGCTGCAAAGAATGATACTTTGAAATTGGCTGACAACTATTCAAGATTTGCATTTGCTGTAACATCTACTAAAGGTGAATATAAGATTCAGCATACAAAATCCGGTAAATATCTAGCTCAGGAAAATGGAGTGCTGACTTTGGCTGGAATTTCTCCATATTCAGGATTGTCATTTACTCTTGAAGCAGCTGAATCTCCTGTTGGTAACGAAGGTGTCTCAACATCTGAAGTCTCAGTAGTTGCAGGCAATGGTAAGATTATTATCAAGGGTGCTCAGGGTAAGAAAGTTGCTGTCAGCAACGTACTTGGACAAGCAATTGCTAACACAGTTCTTTCTTCCGACGATGCTACGATCTCTACTCCTGCAGGTGTAGTTGTAGTAGCAGTTGAAGGAGAAGCCGCTGTAAAAGCAATCGTAAAATAATAAATTATTATAATCAATAAATTTAAATTTGACTGCGCGGTGATATCG
>ULWH01022752.1_pt1 | contig 30599 bp, 41 predicted proteins | sample 1960201 | NCBI WGS metagenome assembly ULWH01 (sample SAMEA4835808, study PRJEB28245) | human gut metagenome | biome: gut microbiome; material: fecal sample | place: Denmark | collected 2008
TTATCGAGCAGGAGAGTCGCCACGATCGGGTGGGCGGCGCGGATGAACGATTCGGTACAGCAGGTGCATTCCTGCAGGTGAAGCCAGATAACCGGCAGGCGGGGCTTCGTTTCCAGTGCATTGACAACCTGTGCAACCCCGGATGCTTCCAATCCCATAAGGGCGGCCATGGTAGTGCAGAATTTCAGGAAATCCCTTCGGGAGATGCCTTTCTGTCGGCATTCCTCATAGACGGTCGGTCTTTTATTTTCCATATCTTAGTAATTTATTGGTTTCTTTGTGTTGTTGCGATGATCGTCATCCTCCGTTGACGGCGGTCGTCACCTCTCGTTGACGGTAGTCGTCATCACCCGTTGACGGTAGTCGTCGCCTCTCGTTGACGGTTTCCGTCAGCAGATGCGAGGCAACTGTTCCCCACTCAGCATGTCTACAATGCGGTAGTTACCGTATAGTGTTTTCATCTTTACGATCGCGTTTCCTTTTGCAGTTACACGGCCGATGATTGTTGCATCCTTTCCTTCCGGGAAGCTTTTCATGATAGCAAGCGCCTCCTGTGCCCGGGCTTCGGGGAGGATGACCAGCACCAATCCCTCGTTGGCCACATAGAGCGGGTCGAGCCCGAGTATCTCCGAAGCGCCTTTGACGGCATCGGGGATCGGGAGGGCGGTTTCATCCAGCACGATCTCTGCGTTGGCAGCTTTTGCTATCTCGTTCAATGTCCCGCTTACGCCACCCCGTGTGGGATCGCGCAGGACATGGACTTCCTCTATATTTTTTAACAACCGGGAAAGCATATTGTTTAACGAAACTGTGTCACTTTTCAGATTTGTTTCAAATCCGAGACTTTCGCGGGCGGAGAGGATCGTAATGCCGTGTGCCCCTATCGGCCCGCTGCAAATGACAACATCCCCGGTCTCTACACGGTCGGGGGCGATGCGGATGCCTTCGGGCACGACTCCGATACCGCTGGTGTTGATGAATAGTTTGTCGCATTTACCGCGCTCCACCACTTTGGTGTCGCCTGCTACGATCTGTACGCCGGCTTTGTCGGCTGCCCGGCGCATGGATTGTACGATCCGTTGCAGGTCGGCTAGCGGCAATCCTTCTTCCAGTATGAATCCGGCCGTCAGATAGAGCGGGCGGGCACCGCAACAGGCCAGGTCGTTCACCGTTCCGTTCACTGCCAGGTCTCCGATGTCGCCACCGGGAAAGAAGATAGGATCGACAACAAACGAGTCGGTCGAGCAGGCCATCCGTCCTTCCTGAACGGGAAAGACACAGCCGTCATGATCCTGTTCCAGCAGCGCATTGCGGAAGGCTGGATAAAATATTGTACTGATCAGTTGATGCGTCAAACGTCCGCCACCGCCGTGTGCCATCAGTACACAATCGGCGTTATTCAACGGAACAGGACAACTAAAATCTTCACTCTTCATATTACATATATTTATAGTATGCAGCGCAAACTCCTTCCGACGAAACCATAGGTGCTCCGATTGGACGTTCCGGCGAGCAGGCCTTTCCGAAGAAAGGACAGTCGGATGGTTGCTTGATGCCGCGCATGATGTCTCCGGCAATACATCCGGATGAAATTTCAGCTCCTTTCGGATGGAACGGGAATTTCTCCCGGGAGGAATAGTTTGCATACTCTTTCTTTAATTGTAATCCGCTGCCGGGAATGAGTCCGATCCCACGCCATTCCTGGTCGCATGGTTCGAGTGTTTCATCCATTAAACGGCGGGCGGCGGGATTGCCTTCTTCCGGTACGACCCGTTTGTAGGCATTCTCTACAAAATGGCTTCCGTTCTCCAGTTGAAGGAGGCAGCGGTAAATGCCATACAGCAGATCGACCGGTTCAAAGCCGGTTACGATCATGGGTGTCTTATATCTCTCTGCCAGTTTATGGTAGGCTGCATTGCCGGTGATTGCACAAACATGTCCGGCTGTAAGAAATCCGTCTACCTTGCATTCCGGGTCGGAAAGGATGGCTTCCATAGCCGGTGGAACGGTAAATAAAGAGGTGAGGAGCGAAAAGTTCGGTAGCTTCCTCCGCTGTGCTTCTTTTAAGGCCATCATGTGGACGGGAGCTGTCGTTTCAAAGCCAATAGCAAAGAAAACGACTTCCTTATCCGGATAAGCTTCTGCCAGTTCAACCGCATCGAGCGGGGAGTAAAGCATACGGACATCCGCCCCGTGTGCTTTGGCTTGCAGCAGGTCTTCCTTTGTTCCCGGCACACGCATCATATCGCCGAATGAGGCCAGTATGACAGAAGGTTGTCCGGCCAGTTCGAGTGCCTGGTCGATCAGTGCAACCGGAGTTACACAGACCGGACATCCGGGGCCGTGAAGCAAATGTATCTCTCGCGGTAATAGTTCTTCCAGGCGGTAACGGGCGATGGCGTGTGTCTGTCCGCCGCATATCTCCATGATATGCCACGGCTGGGTCGTTACCTGCCGGATAGCCCGGAGTAACGATTGTACCTGATCGTTGTTTCTGTATTCATCGACGTATTTCATAAGCGTTGCAGCTTCTTAAGGTCTTCCAGTGTTTCCTCTGCTTCCTGAGCATTCACTACGGAGATCGCCATTCCGGCATGTGCCAGAATATAATCGCCTTCTGCTACATCCACCCATTGGATACAGATGCTCTTTACGATGCCGCTGAAATCTACCTTTGCCATCGTCAGATCAGGCTCGGAGCGGTCAATGCTTACTATTTTACCGGGTATTGCCAGACACATAAGTTGATTTGTTTTTATTAACAACTTCAAAAGTAGGTAATATGTTTTGGAAAAGGTGTGTTAAATGATACATATTATCTATTAAGTGATAAATAAAAACTATCTGTATTGTTGTCCGGACGGTTTGTTTATTCGGGTAAACCCTCTATATTTGTCCGGACAGTTAAAACATAAAGGGTGAAAATATCGATATTGACAATCCGTGGATTAGTGCAAGGCGTTGGCTTTCGTCCTTTTATCTATCGTATCGCAAGTGAGATGGGGATAAAAGGAGAGGTCGATAACCGGAATAACGGTGTTTGCATCCGGGCTATCTTGACTCCGGAGCAATGCGACCGGTTTATCTCCCGTATAAAGAAAGAGCATCCGCCTGTTGCTGCAATTCATAGTGTCCGGGTGACGGAGGAGGAAGATCCGGCTGCTAATTACACGGACTTTTCCATTACACCCAGCCGTTCCGACTCGAACGAGGTAACGCAGGTGGCACCCGATATCGCCGTTTGCCCGGAATGCCTGCAAGACAGGAAGGAGCAGCCTCATCGTCTGCGATATCCCTTTATAAACTGTACCCATTGCGGCCCGCGCTTTTCCATCATCCGTGATCTGCCCTACGACCGGAAACAGACAACCATGTCTGCTTTTACGATGTGTCCTGATTGCGGAAAAGAATACGGAACTGTCAGTGACCGGCGATTTCATGCGCAACCTGTGGCCTGCAATCATTGCGGGCCTTTCTATTATACCCGATATAATAATGTAGAGATAACCGACTACCGGACGCTGCTCGACCTTTCCTGTCGCTTATTGCGCGAAGGTGAAGTGATTGCGGCAAAAGGTATCGGCGGCTATCATCTGATATGCGATGCTGCGAACGAACAAGCGGTGAAGCGTCTGCGTGAGATAAAACAACGCGACAGTAAGCCTTTGGCCGTTATGTTCCGTTCAGTTGGTCTACTGAAAGAATATGTCGAAGTCGATCCTGCGGAAGAAGATTGCCTGATCTCCTGGCGTCGTCCGATCGTCTTGCTGAAGCAAAAGAAAGCCCTTGCTGCTGATATCAACCGGGATATGCAAACGTTAGGTTGTATGTTGCCGTATATGCCATTGCATTATGATTGGTTTACAGCGCTGGATGTCCCGGCATTGGTTATGACCAGCGGAAACCTGAGTGATTATCCGATTGCTATTACTCCTATGGAAGCGGAGAAACAGTTATCCGGTAAAGTGCCGTTGATACTTCATCATAACCGGGATATTTATAACCGGGTGGATGATTCGGTTTTGCAGGTTTGCGGCGGTCAGCCTTGTCTGATCCGTCGTTCGCGTGGTTACGTGCCCGAGCCTTTCTTTGCCGATGTAGAGGTGGAAGGAATTTTGGCTTTCGGAGCAGAAAAAGTAAATACGTTCGCTTTGGGAAAGGAAGATACGATCCTGCAAAGCCAGTATATCGGCGATTTAAAGAATTGGGAAACATTCAGCTTCTATACGGAATCCCTGGAACGGTTTGAACATCTTTTCCGTTTCACGCCAACCTCTCTGGTGTGCGATCTGCATCCTGATTATCTTTCTTCGCAGGAAGCGGAACGTACGGCTGTGCGTTGCGGATTACCTTTGCTGAAGGTTCAGCATCATCATGCCCATGCTGCGGCCTGTATGCTGGAGTACGGATTGCATGAACAGGTAATAGCTATCGTGCTGGATGGAACCGGATTGGGTGACGATGGTAAAGTCTGGGGCGGCGAGTTTTTTCTTTGCGACCGTAAGACGTATCGTCGTTTCTCGCATTTCGAGTATGTCCCGCTGCCCGGCGGTGATAAGGCTTCTGTTGAACCTTGGCGGATGGCTGTCGCTTTTTTGTGGCATTACTTCGGAGAATCAGTTCGCTTTCCGGATGGTTTCATCGAGCGGATAGGAGAACAGAAGATCCGGATGCTGATTACTATGATGGAGAAGGGGATAAACACACCTTATACTTCCGGTGCCGGCCGGTTCTTTGATGCTGTCGCTTCTTTGCTGGGACTTTGTGATGTATCGACTCATCAGGCCGAAGCACCGGTACGACTCGAACAAGTGGCTTCTATTGAACCCTTTGACTGCTATCCGGTTCTAATAAAAGAAGATGTTATTTCCTTTTGTCCGCTGTTTGAAGAGTTATTGAATGATCTGGCTTCTGGAGTGTCGGTTTGTGATATTTCCGCCCGGTTCCATAATACGATCGCTTATCTGCTGTTGGATGAAGGAAAACGGCTTCTGAAGCAAACCGGAGTTTCCCGTGTGGTCATCTCCGGCGGCTGTTTTCAAAATAAAAGGCTGACGGAGCAGTTGCAGCGTCTTTTTGCCGAAGCCGGCATTCCGTTGTATGTTCCCGGCCGTATACCTTGTAACGATGGAGGAGTGGCAGTTGGTCAACTGGCTATTGCCGCTTCCCGAAATAAAAAAGAATGATATGCATGAAATGTCTATTGCACAAAGTATTGTGGATCTTGCCGAAGAGCAGGCGCGTAATCGTGGTTCGTTAGCGGTCGAAGAGTTGGAGCTGGAGATCGGACGCCTTGCCGGTGTGGAGCTACAAACCCTGGCTTTCGCCCTGGAAAGCGCAGTGAAAGGGTCTATGCTCGAACAGGCAACTATTGTACGCCATATTATTGAGGGTGAAGGACAGTGCACCGACTGCGGACATACATTCCCGATGGAAGCATTATTCGCTTCTTGTCCGGAGTGCGGTTCTTATTGTGTTAAAATCATTAAAGGAAAAGAACTTCGTGTAAAATCGATTGTTATTAAATAATAAATACAAAACGCTTATGTGTGGAACTTGCGGATGCGGAGAGCATCATCATCACGAACACGACCATGATCATGGCCATGAACATCACCATCATCACCACGATGAAGGCAAAGTAATAACACTCGAACAGGATATTCTTCAGCGCAATAACTTGCTGGCTGAACGCAATCGCGGTTATTTTGAAGCAAAAGAGATCTTTTGCCTGAACCTGATGAGTTCACCCGGCTCGGGAAAGACAACGCTTCTGGAAGAAACTGTCCGCCGTCTCGTAGGGGCTGTTCGCGAACAGCCTTCCCCAAAGATATATGTTATCGAAGGCGACCAGCAAACATCCAATGATGCCGACCGTATCGCAGCCCTCGATATACCTGTGTTTCAGGTGAATACCGGAACAGGCTGCCATCTGGAAGCTGATATGGTGAACCATGCCGTTAAGCATCTTTCTCCGGAAAATGGCTCGATATTGTTTGTCGAGAATGTAGGCAACTTGGTTTGTCCCGCTATGTTCGATCTGGGAGAGGCAAAGAAAGTCGTAATCGTGAGTACCACGGAAGGGGATGATAAGCCTTTGAAGTATCCGCATATTTTTGCTGAAGCTGATATTTGCGTGATTAATAAGATCGATCTTGTACCCTATCTGGATACAAATGTAAAGGCGTTGAAGAATAATGCTTTGAAGGTGAATCACCATTTAAAGGTCTTTGAAGTGTCGGCTACGAAAGGAACCGGAATGGATGCCTGGTGCGATTGGTTGGTCTCAGAGTGTACAAAATGTAAATAAATTACCCGGATTTCGGTGGATGAATAGATAAAAAAGCTATATTTGTTCCAATTCATTGAACCAAATTAATCAAAATGTTATGATTAACCGAGAATTAATCGACCCTAAGAGCATCGTTGTAGTAGGTGGCTCAAATAATGTACACAAGCCGGGTGGACGGTTGGTACGAAATCTTCTGGATGGTAAATATAAAGGAGAACTGTATGTTGTCAACGCTAGGGAAGACGATGTACAAGGCTTGAAATCTTATCATTCTGTACATGATATACCGGACACAGAGATGGCTATCGTGTCGATTCCCGGTCCTTCCTGTCCTGAAGCTATCGATGTGCTGGCTAATCAGAAGAATGTAAAAGCTTTTATCGTTGTTTCTGCCGGTTTTGGCGAAGAAACCCATGAGGGAGCCCTTTTGGAAGACCAGATGCTGGCAACAGTGAACGAAGCCGGCGCTTCCATGATCGGCCCGAACTGTATCGGGCTGATGAATACGAAATTTCACGGCGTATTTACGCAACCTATACCTGAATTTCATCCGGATGGAGTGGATTTTATTTCCAGCTCCGGAGGTACGGCACTTTTCATTATCGAGTCTGCATTGACAAAAGGGTTGCGTTTCTCATCTGTCTGGTCGGTCGGTAACTCCAAGCAGATTGGAGTGGAGGAGGTGCTTGAGTATATGGATCGTCACTTTGATCCTGTGCTCGACTCAAAGATTAAAATGCTTTATATAGAACAAATCAAGAATCCGGATAAATTGCTTTATCATGCATCCTCATTGATCCGTAAAGGCTGTCATATTGCTGCCATTAAAGCTGGTAGTACGGAGTCGGGTAAACGTGCCGCTTCGTCACATACCGGTGCAATAGCCAGCTCGGATTCAGCCGTTGAAGCTTTGTTCCGTAAAGCAGGTATCGTACGTTGTTTCAGTCGTGAAGAATTGACTACGGTTGCCAGTATCTTTACATTGAAAGAGGTGAAAGGAAAGAATTGTGCTATTATAACCCATGCCGGAGGCCCGGCGGTCATGTTGGCCGATGCTCTTTCGAAAGGGCGTCTGAATGTGCCGAATCTGGAAGGGCCGATTGCTGCTGAATTGAAATCCAAATTGTATCCTGGAGCCGCTGTCGGTAATCCGATCGATATAATCGGAACCGGTACGCCTGAACATTTGGCTACCGCGATCGATTATTGTGAAAATCATTTTGAGGAGATCGATTTGATGATGGTTATTTTCGGTAGTCCCGGCCTGGTCAAACTCTATGAGACATACGAGGTACTTCATAAAAAGATGGAGGAATGTAAGAAACCTATCTTCCCTGTTTTACCATCTATTGTAACGGCAGGTCCTGAAGTGCGCAGTTTTGTAAAGAAAGGTCACGTCAACTTCTCCGATGAGGTGACATTGGGAACAGCTCTTTCGCGCGTGATCAATACGCCGAAGCCGATGAGTACCGATATTCAGTTATATGGTGTCAACGTACCGGAAGTACGCCGGATTATCGATCAGTTACCTTCAAACGGTTATCTGGCACCCGAACAGGTTCGAACTTTATTGGGAGCTGCAAATATTCCGTTAGTGGAAGAGTTTACATCGACGGATAAAGACGAGCTGATAGCATTTGCCAAGAAGGTAAAATTCCCGGTTGTAGCTAAGGTGGTTGGTCCTGTACACAAAAGTGATATCGGTGGCGTTGCCTTGAATATCCGGAGTGAAGAACATTTATTGTTCGAATTCGAGCGTATGATGCGCTTACCGGATGTAACGGCCATTATGGTTCAGCCTATGCTGAAAGGGCAGGAGTTGTTCCTCGGTGCGAAGTATGAGGAAGGTTTCGGCCATGTTATACTTTGCGGATTAGGAGGTATTTTCGTCGAAGTACTGAAAGATGTATCATACGGGTTGGCTCCTTTATCATATGATGAAACATATTCAATGATCCATTCTTTGCGCGGATATCCAATCATAAAGGGAACACGTGGACAAAAAGGTATTGATGAGCAGCAATATGCAGATATTATCGTTCGTCTTTCTACTATCCTTCGCTTTGCTTCTGAGATAAAAGAGATGGATATTAATCCGCTGTTGGCAACTGACCGGGGATTGTTTGCTGTCGATGCACGGATAAGGATTGAAAAGTGATCGTATAAATACGAAATAAAAAAGGGGAATTGAAAATGTATTAGCCTGTCGATTATTTTCAATTCCCCTTTTTATTTATTGACTGTTCAATCCATCTTTTTCTTTCTCTTTCCGGTTCTTTTTCTTCCCGGAAGGCTAGGGCTGATATTGTTTCTGACGAAATTTTTAAAACTACTTAATGACACCTGGTAATATTCAGCCAGTTCAGCATAAGTCGCTTTTTCTTCGTTTAGCTCTTTTTCTATCTGTTCTTTCTGAGCAAGCAGGTGATCCATTTTAGGAGTTCCTTTGGGTCGTCCGAGAGCTGTCCCTTTATTTCTACTGATCTCAAGAGATTCTCTTGTACGGGTCGAGATTAGTTTACTTTCAATCTCTGAAACGAGTCCGAAAGTAAATGCCAACGTCTTGCTGTCGACGTTATCTTCGAAAGTGTACCCTTCCTTAAGACAGTAAAGTGTCACTTTCTTCTCAATACATAACAAGATCAAATGCATAATTTCCATTAATTTCCGGCTTAGACGGGTAACATCTGCCACAATCAGTGTGTCGCCGGCATTCATATTCTTAATTATTTCTTCAAGCCTGTTTTTATGGCGTGAAGAAGTAGTTCGAGAATCATTATGCCATTTGTCTATGGTTATGTTATTATTTACTGCAAATTGTTCAATCGCATTTTTTTGATTGTCACTTTGTTGCTTGTTTGAATATGTTCGTGTATAGGCAATTATCATACTATTTTCAATGTTGATATGTTTATATTATAACATATTGGCCTGCAATATGTTCATGTTTAATGATCTACTTCTTTCCTTTGCTTTTCCTCCTTTCCCTTTAGTTGAGGTAATAAAACAGATGCGAAAGTAATCAATTAAAAAAAAACACGAAATATTTGGTGGTTAAAAATAAATGCTTACCTTTGCACCGCAATCGACAATAAAGCGGTTGTAAAACGGGGTGTAGCGCAGTCCGGTTAGCGCACCTGCTTTGGGAGCAGGGGGTCCCAGGTTCGAATCCTGGTACCCCGACACAAAATAAAAAGCTGTATTTCAGCTAATTAAAGAGATAACGAGTCGGTACATAATTGTATTGGCTCGTTTTTTTTATGCCAAAACGTCTTATTTCGGCTTAATAAGCGTCGATAAGGCAGGGTATTTCTTTTAAATATCTTTTAAACGATTCTGTACAATATGTTTTTGGTTTCAAACATTAAAAACATGAAGTACTATGGCAACTTTTAAAGCGGTCGTTCTGGCCGGTAATTTGCATATAAAATCAGACGGAACAAAAAATATTAAGATCCGTATATATCATAACAAGGCATCGCAGTATATATCTACTCCCTATTATATACAGGAGGACTACCTGGGTAAAGATGGAGTGATCACTTCCGGGTACCGGGATGCAGATCTACTCAACTACGAGCTCGGTAACCTGATTCAAAAGTACCGAGGTGTCTGTATTAAGCTAGGTATCGAACGAGTGTCACGCATGAGCTGTATAGAGGTCAAGGAGCAGATCGCGGCGGCTATGGAACCGGAATATGAGTTTATAGACTTCATCGCATTCTGTGGGAGTGTAATTGATAGAACGGATAAGCCGGCAACCCGGGAATGGTATCAAACAGCCTTGAACTCTTTATGTTGGTTCTACAACCGGAAAAAGATCGATGTCCGGGATATAACAGCCCAACGCCTAAATGAATTTAAACAGCAGCTATCGGTTGCCGGCCAGGGGGGAAAGCCGCTTTCTCCTGGAGGGATTAGTAACTATCTCCGGGCGATCCGGTCACTATTGAATAAGGCTAAGATATATTATAATAATGAGGACTATGATATCATACGGATACCGAACGACCCGTTTTCAAAGGTGAAAGTTCCCAAGTATCGCCGGGAGCGCAAAACGATCTCCGCTGAAGATATTATCCGGATCCGAGACGGGCATTTTTCTACCGAGCGGGCGAATATGGCTCGTGACGTCTTTATGATTATGTTTTACATGATGGGGATCAACGTAAAAGACTTGTATCAGATGCGAGGAACCAAGAAAGGCCGGCTTGAATATGAGCGGAGTAAAACCGAAACGGAAGATAATGTATACCGGTTCCCGTTGTCGATCAGGATAGAACCGGAACTGGAGCCTCTTATTAAACAGTATAGTGATATCGCTTTCCTGTCGTATTTCCGTAGGCAGTACTGCAATCACAAAAACTTCATGAAGGCGGTAAACAAAGGCCTGGAACAAATTGCAGATGAATTAAACCTGCATTGTAAGTTAACAACGAACTGGATTCGTCACAGCTGGGCAAGCATTGCCAGGAATAAAGCCGACGTACCCAAAGCAGATGTGGACTTCTGCCTCGGCCATGTGAACAATGATTATAAGATGGCTGATATTTATATAGAGATCGATTACTCCATATTTGACAAATCAAACCGAGCGGTTTTGGATTACCTCAAAAAAATTTCTCAAAAAAAACAGGCAAAATGTTTGCAGGTATAAAAAAGCTCCCTATATTTGCAGCAGAGAATTCGAGTTGGATTTTAGACGAAAGTTTGAAGTCCAACTTTTTGTGTTTATACACTTTGCTTCTTTCTTTCCCGTAAACACCCAATAAATAACGACTTACCTGGTGCCTGCATAAAATTTGGCACTATGACAATATCCATTTCTAAAACATCGCTGCTGAACAAATTGCAGCTTTTATCGAAGATTATTCCTTCGAAACCATCACTGCCGATCCTGGGCAATTATCTTTTTGAAACAAAAGAAGGTCGGCTGTTTCTTACTGCATCAAATAGTGAAGGGCGAATAATGACAAGCCTGGAATGTATTTCTGACGAAGACATGTCTGTATGTGTTCCGACTGCAATTTTAGATGGATTAAAAACTCTTCCGGAGCAACCGCTAAACATCTATATAAATCCGAATAATAAAGAGATCTTGATAAAATATAGCGGAGGTAAATTTGAATTTATGGGCTATGAGACAGTATCCTATCCCAGTAAAAAAGAGTTTGATTCGTCAGACTGTATCAATACGACTGCCGAGGAATTTTATAACGGAATAGCTAAGGTTGTCAATCTGGCAGCGGAAGACGAACTCCGTCCTGTAATGAGTACTGTGCTTATTGAGGCTTCTCCTAAAGCTCTGACCTTTGTTGGCACAGACGGACATGGTTTAGGTTCTTTCTCCTGTAAAAAAGAGTCTTGTATCAATAAAGTTTCGGTTATTATAAGCCGGCCTATGGCATCAATATTGAAAGGCATTGTACCAGCTTCCCCGGATGATCTGCAAATAAAGGTAGGTGCAGACTGGTCTGTTGTCACGGTAAATGACTTTGAGATTTCGTTCCGAAACGTTGAAGGCCGATATCCTAACTGGAAAGCTGTTATTCCTCATAATAATCCCCTGGAGCTTGTGGTAGATACCAAGCAGTTGATAGGAGCAATTAAACGTACATCAGTCTTTTCTAATAAATCAACTTGTCTTATTTTATTCAAAGCCGATCATGACCGACTTGTTGTGTCGGCAAATGATTTAGACTTTTCCACATCAGCAGAAGAAATGCTATCCGCAGAATTCAAAGACGAATTTAAGATAGGAGTAAAAGGTTCGCTTATTTTAGAGATGCTCTCCTGCATTGACGATGAACGTACCAAACTAACATTCAGTCAACCTAATTCTGCTATTCTGATAATGCCAGAAAAACAGCAGGAAGGCCAGAAACTCACCTATTTATTAATGCCCATGACAATTCAGTAAGTTATGAAAGATTTCAAAGATATAATCCAGAAATATTTGGAACAGCGAGCTGCAGAAGATGTACTGTTCGCCCCTAAATTATCCAATCCAAAGAAGAGTGTGGACGAATGTTGCCGGTATATTTTAGGCGAAGCGCGTAAGCGTGGCAATGAGGTTGTAATGGATGACAGTGAAGTCTATGGATTGGCGGTACACTATTACGATGAAGACGATATTAAGGTTAGTGGATCTGGCACTTGTAAAGTGTCAAGTAGGCCTCAAATCGCACCGGCAAAGCCCTTGAGTCAACAGTCGTCTGTGTCGCCGTTTAAGCGCGGGAAGGCAAAAAGAGAAGAAAATAAATTACAGTTATCTTTATTTGATTGAGTCATGAAACCGAGAACTAAATTACAGTTTCAGGTAATAAGGTTGAGTGAAACATTACCTGATATCGAAGATAGGATACTTTCCTGGGCGAAAGTCGATTGTTTGGAACATAGAGGATATGCAACAAAGAAAAAGGTTGTTTGTATGGATTGTGGGCAGACATTTTCTCCGGATTTGGTTAAGCGTAAACGTGCTGTTTGTCCTCATTGTCAGACTAAGATATCGGTTGAGCAATCTCGGAAGACTACCGACAAACAGCGTGTATATGTGGCAATAGCTGAAATTCATGACGATTTTCAAGTGATTCGAAATTTTGATATTTACGCTTATTATAGAGCCGGTAAGCAGCCTCACTATTTTGTGCAGGAGATTCTTCAGCATTGGATTTTGCCTAATGGAAAACGAGAGGTCATATCCCGAAATCATGCTATCAATTGGTATTGTGACTCTTGGGGTGGTAAGATGGAGATTAGACAAAAGTCTTATACATCAAAATATGATGTATATCCTTATAAACTGCATCCATCTTCCCGTTTTTGGCCGGAACTGGAGCGCTGTGGGATAGATTATAGATTGCAGGGTATAACCTCTCTTGAAGCTATTACTCATATCCCTAAAAACCCGCAAGCAGAAACGCTGTTGAAGGCAAAGCAATACAATTTACTGCAATATTGTATTGAATATCCAAGCCGGGTTAATAGGTATTGGCCATCTATCAAGATATGCCTGAGAAATAAGTATATCGTTAATGATGTGAAAATGTGGATTGATTACCTAGACTTACTATCCTATTTTCAGAAGGACTTACGAAATGCGCACTATGTATGTCCTGCAAATGTTAAACATGAGCATGATAAATTAGTTGCTAGAAAGCGAAGATTTCAAGAGAGAGAAAATCTTGAACGTAAACGGCGAAAAGCAATTGAAGATGATAAAATATATCAGGAGCTAAAAGCTAAATTTTTCGGGATAGAGTTTGGAGATGATCTGATTCATATATCAGTTCTTCAGAGCGTTAAAGACGTTATGGAAGAAGGAGATGCTATGCATCATTGCGTATTTACGAATGAATATTATAAAAAGAAAGACTCTCTTCTTTTGTCAGCCCGAATAAAAGATAAAAGGCTTGAAACAATAGAGGTTTCACTAAAAAAGTTTGATGTACTTCAGTCTCATGCCGCCTGTAATGGTATAAGCGAGTACCATGATCGGATAATCAAACTGGTAAAAAAGAATATGAACTTGATCCGTCAGAAAATGACGGCGTAAAAAATTGATATGCCAAGAATAAGAACCATAGTGCCGGATTTCTGGGAAGATGAAAGGTTTTCGAACGTATCTCTTCAGGCTTGGCTGCTTTATATAGGTATGAAAAACTTTGCCGATGATAGCGGTGTCATTCTAGCTAATGAAACTATCATTAAGTCGAAAGTCTTTCCTGCCCGCGAAGATATTCGTAAGCAGCAGGTTTCTGGGTGGCTGCAAGAACTGATTGAGAACTCTATCCTTGTACCTCTTAAATACGCAAATAAGAGCTACTACGTGATGGACTTTTCCAGTGAGCGCATCGACAAACCGCAAAAGTCAAAAATTCCGGCTGAAGTGATAGAAAACGTTCTTGCCGGCAATAATCAAAGTAATCCGGGAACATTCGCGAATGATCTCGAACAATCGGAAATGTTCGATCATACTCCTGCTGTAGAGGAAAGGATAGGAGAGGATTGTAAAGGAGAGGAGGGAGATACGCGTGCAGGCACGCACGACCCCACCCCAAAGCCGGAGAAACCGAAAAATGAGAATTTTGAAAAGTTCAAACTATGGATTGCGGATAATGCTCCGAATGTGGCAAAGCTTAAGGAGCCATTTACCGAGGAGCAATTCGAGCGGATAAAGAAAGAATTTCCGCTTCAGCTGATCCAGGATACTCTTGTCTCGATGCATAATTTTCGAGAGCTTTTGAAAAAATATGTTAGTGCGAATCTTACGTTTCGGAAATGGGCGAAACGTGACTTAGAAAAATATCAAAATGGACAAACAACAAGCAATGCAGGTGTTAGCCAATATCGATCCGACAACCGGCGTACTTCCTCCGGAACTGATGCCGAAAACAAAAAGCGCGAGCGTGAGCATCTTGGGGACCTTGCCGATGCCATATTACAACAGTCTGCATCCGAAAACAGTAAATGACGTGTTCGATAGTCCTTCGTGTTCTATCGCCGTGATAAATAAGGAGTTCGGAGAACTTCATTTGCGTGCATTCATGGTTAAAGTATTGAATGATCTGTTGGACTTTTTCAATATCGGTAAGACGATGGGAGCCGTTCAGGTTGCTAGTACTGCAGATCTGATTATTGAGGAGTACTATTTCCTGAAACCGGATGATTTCAAGCTATGTTTCACCCGGGCGAAGAAAGGATACTACGGCAAGGTCTTTGACCGGATCGATGGCCAAGTTATTTTCGAATGGTTGAACCAGTATACCAATGACCGAATGACAACGGCCAGCGATACGAGTCTCCAGGAGGCAGAACGATTTAAGGATCTTCCAGGTGAGCGAACATCTAGCCTATTGGAGCAGGCTGATCATGATTTCAAAAAGTATGATTTTGAACGTAAATACAAAGTTGAATAATGAAAGCGATAAGCATAAAGCAACCGTGGGCTAGCCTAATAGCTCACGGTATAAAAGACATCGAGAACAGATCCTGGAGAACAAATTACAGGGGATGTGTCCTGATCCATGCTGGCGCCAGTAAAAAAGAAGGTTGGCGTTTGAATGATTTACAAAAAGTCCATTTGTGGCGATCAGGCAACGCTCTATACAATACTGATTTTGATAAATTGCCTTTTGGCTCCATTATTGGAAGTGTGGAAATTGTTGATTGCGTTCAATCTCATTCTTCCGTTTGGGCGGAGAAAGGAGTCTGGAACTGGGTGCTGGCTAATCCAGTCCTATATCAGGCACCAATACCCACAAAGGGGAAACTGTCTCTTTGGGAGTTCGAAGGCCTCAGAGAAGTAAAAATTAAGTGTCCGGGGTGTGGAAGTATTGAAACTGCTGTAGAGAACCATCTTACAGAACCATTCTCTACGTATGTACATACATGCTGTAAGTGTGAGTACATTATTCTGGAAAGTGAGTGGAATGTGATTAAAATAGATAAAAGTTATGAGTGATATAGATATTTCAACCCCGAATACAGCTTTCAAGAATATGCAAGATGGTTCGATACTACTGTTTCAGAAAAACTCAGACGGTACATTTTCACCGTTAGCATTGAATCGCAGCTTGGCGGAAATAGTTCAGCGGATATTAGTCGAATTCAGCGAAGAGGCACCTCTTGCTGTTGTTAGAGAAGTAAAATTGAAGCAATTATAAAAATAAGCGATATATGAAAGCAACGAAAATTTATTATCAAAAGTGCTTTAATCTAGGCAATTATCAGAATGAGGTGGTTGGTATAGAGCTTGAGATTGGAGAGGGTGAGAAAGCAACTGACGTACTCGAAAAGGCAAAGCAGTTTGTAGAAAGTAAGGATTTGATCTCAGTCAGCATTCAGGAGTATGAGGACTGTTTGCGTATTGCTTCCGATCCTGACAATTATACAGGCAGACAGGTTCGGGAGGCTAATGAGTTCCTTGCTAAATACAAGGATAAAGACGATTTACCATTCTAATCTAAAAAGGAAATGAGCAAAGTATATTACAACCGCCGTATTTGGCTTAACCCTGAAAATTCGCGCTCAACCGGAAGTCTCGTTTGTTTTGACGGTATAACGGAGTTTTCTGACGGTACTGACCGAGATTCATTCATGGAGATTGCTGATTGTCACGGAAAGGTGCGACTTCACAAGTTAAACGATGATAGCGTAACCGAGTTTATACAAAAACTCTCTGCGATACGCAATGAGATAGATTTTTTCATCAATCATCTTAAAACTAAAAAGAACTGAACCATGTTGCAAAGCAAAATAGACAAGGCTATTGATACTCTACGGAAATATGAGAAGCTGGCTTTAAAATATTCACCCGACGGGTTTCACGTGGCTTTCTCCGGTGGCAAAGACTCACAGGTAATCTATGAGCTTTGCCGGATGGCCGGGGTAAAGTTCAAAGCCTACTTTTACAAAACATCTGTTGATCCGCCGGAACTACTTCGGTTCATCCGGTCAAATTATCCAGATGTGACCTGGTTGTATCCGGAGAAAACGATGTTTCAGCTTATTCTTAAAACGAAGATGCTACCACTCCGGAACCGCCGCTACTGTTGTGCAGTAATTAAGGAGCGCCGAGGACTCAATGAACTTGTAGTGATCGGCATCCGGAAGGAAGAAAGCGCGCGTCGGGCAAAGCGTAAAGAGTTTACATCTGATTGTAAACTGGGATGTGATAAGCCTTTGCTTTCTATCATTCTCGACTGGACTACTTCGGAAGTTTTCGAGTTTTTGGAATTGCGAAATATTCCCGTTTGCCCTCTCTATGAGATAATGGATAGAATCGGTTGCATTGGTTGCCCAATGAATTGTAAAAGCCAACGCGCTGAATTGCGCATGTTTCCATTGTACCGCAGGGCGTATATCAACACAATTAAAAAGTTACGGAACAGGTACGGAAGGTATATGGAATTCGATTCAGCCGAAGATGTTCTTAACTGGTGGTGTTCCGGACTAAGCAGAAAGGTGTATCTGGCGAATAAGAAACAATTAGAAATTCAATTTTAAAAAATAACGAATAATATGAATAGAACTTTTATTTTAGATTGTATATCCCTCATTCAAAGTAATGAGAATCAATTTATGACTGATGGAGAATTCAATGAATTGTGCGAACTGCATCAAATACATGAAAATTATGCTATTCAACAGCTTTTTGCTATTGATTTATTTGTAAGAGTAGATAATGGCTTTTTTCTCAAAAGTATAAATGACTAATAATTACAATTAAAAACAATTGAATCATGAAAGGAGTAGAATTGGGATTAATCATATCAATAGTCATAATGATTATCTGGCTACTGTTTGTCGGAAACATATCGATCAGCTTGAAGCCATTTAGCTTTCACCTTCCCTTTTGGCATAGATCGTTAGGCATATTCCTGGCGGTTGCAGGCTTTCTGATCTACAATATAGGAGAACATACGAAAGGATATTCTGACGGTTTGAAAAAAGGTGAAGAAATGACTTGGGAGGCTATAAACAAGGTAATTAAAGATAAAAAAGATCATGAAAAAGATAATGTTCAATGATCGGTTCGGTCTGACACAGTCCGTATTGAAAGGTCGAAAGACTATGACCAGAAGAATTATTCCTAATGTTTCGGGGATAAGAAAGTCTCCCTTTGTTAAAAGCGGGTGGGAAGATATTCACGGGTATGAGTTGAAGCCCAAATACCAAATAGGTGAAGTTGTTGCAATAGCGATGAGTTATGAATACATTTTCTATGATCTACAGTGTGGATTACCTGATGAATGCAGTATTGGCGCTGGATGGAAGAATAAAATGTTCGTGAAGGCTGAATATATGCCTTGCAAAATAAAAATAACCAATATTGTAGCAGAACAGTTACAGGACATTTCAGACGAAGATTGCTTGAAAGAAGGAATCTACAAGCTTTGTTCTGCAAACGGTAACGGCGGTATTTCATATTCCTTTGTCGGAGCAAGTAGCAACAAGCATATTGGTTTATACGCTTCCCCTCGTGAAGCTTTTGCCGTCCTCATAGACAAAATTTCCGGTAAGGGAACATGGGAACGTAATCCGTTCGTCTTTGTATATGAGTTTGAATTAACCAATTGAAGTAAAACTAAAAAACAGTGAAACAATGGACTACAAAGAAAGAAAATTCACAATAGGTGGCGGTGAATTGACCTTTAGAGGTGCAGGATGGCAAGGGTGTTTGAATATTCTTCCCTATCTAGTAATTCGCAAAAATCCGATTCGTACTGACTGGAAGTGTTTTTCTATTGAATTTGGCTGGCTTATGTGGGCTGCCGGGTTCTGTTACACTAAATATTAAAAAGAAGTGAAGCAAATGAATATAGGTTTACTAGCCGTTGATAGCACTTATCCGAACATAGCGTTGATGAAGATCAGTGCTTATAACAAAGCGCGTGGTGATAAGGTAGAATGGTATAATCCCCTCTGTCATTACGACAAGGTGTATGCGGCGAAAGTATTTTCGTTTACTCCGGATTACAGATACTACATTAATGCCGATCAGGTTGAAAAAGGTGGAACCGGTTACGATATATCAAAAAAACTGCTGGAGGATATAGACCGGACATATCCGGATTATAGCTTGTACGGTATTGATAAAGAGGCTTACGGCTTTTTGACACGTGGATGCCCGAATCGGTGTAAATGGTGTGTTGTTCCGGCAAAGGAAGGTGGTATCGCTCCGTACATGGATATCGAAGAAGTTGCAGGAAATCGAAAGCATGTGATTTTAATGGACAATAATGTTCTGGCATCCGAATATGGATTACAGCAGATCGAAAAGATTATTTCCATGGGGCTACGAGTTGACTTCAACCAGGGGCTGGACGCAAGGTTAGTTACCGATGATATCGCTCGGCTTTTGGCTCGTGTGAAATGGATAAAGCGTATCCGATTCGGCTGCGATACTCCGTGGCAGATAGCAGAGATTGAACGGGCTGCAAAATTGATAGATAAGTATGGTTTCAAAGGTGAGTACTTCTTGTACTGTATCCTGATGGACTTTAAAGAGTCGTTTCACAGGGTCAATTATTGGAAGAGCGTTAGCCGTCGATTTGTACCGCATTGTCAACCTTTCCGGGATTTGAACAACCCACGCCAAATCATCCCACAATGGCAGAAAGATATGGCTCATTGGGCTGACCGGAAAGAACTCTATATGAGTTGTGAATTTAAAGACTTTACCCCGCGCAAGGGGTTTAGATGTAGTGAGTATTTTAGTTAATATCTAAGATTATTTGTTATGTCCTGGAGCGTGTCGCTTAGCTGATTTTTCACCAGTGATCTTTTTAGCTTGTCCCGGAGGAATCGTTTTTACCTTGTTCGGTTTATGGTTCACGTGAACACGAGTAGCACAAGATGAGAAACTAATTCCCATAGCGACAATGAAACTAGCCAGTAGATATTTTGTTTTCATAAAAAATTATTGAAATTAAACTTGATGCAAATATATAACAATCCTAAGGACTAAATAGATTAATGGATATTTCAAATCACGAAAAATGTGAGCTAAGAAAGTCTTCAGTGAGTGATCCTGGGGACTTTCTCATATCCTTTATATCTTATATGAAACTAAGATATGAAAACGCAAAAATGTATAGCCTGTGGCCGGGAAACGGTTTCTGTGATCAAAACTGAAGAAGGGCATATCTGTTATAATTGCTACTCTGATAAAAAGAACCCTCCAAAACAAAAGCAACATCATGACAATGAAGAAGCCCGGATTCAGACGGAGTTCTTCGATAAAGTTCCTTTGTTCTTTCCAAGCCTTCCGGACCGGCTTCTCTTTGCTGTCCCGAATGGGGGCAGCCGGCACAGGATAGAAGCGGCCAATATGAAACGCCAGGGTGTCAAGCGTGGCGTGGCCGATGTAATCCTTCAGATACCGAAAAAAGGATATGCTTCCCTTTGTCTCGAGTTTAAAACGTCGAAAGGGAAACAGTCCGACGAACAGAAGGAATACCAGCGCCAGGTTGAGATGGCCGGGAGCAAATATGTAATTGTTCGGAGTGTGGAGCAGGCTATCCGGGTAATGCAGCAGTATTTGGGGAAATAAATAAAATAGTATGGATTTGGTCTTTTATATATTATAGGAAAAGATATGGCTAGAGGTCGGAAAAGTTTATTTCGGGAGGAGTATATTCAACTAGCGGAGAATTATGCTTTGTTAGGAGCTACCGATGACGAATTGGCTGATTTCTTTGGTGTATCAAAGCAAACTCTCAACAAATGGAAGAAAGATTATCCGGAATTTCTTGACTCCTTAAAAAAGGGAAAGGATATTGCAGATTCAAATGTTGCCTCAAAATTGTACAACCGTGCAATCGGTTACGATTTCGAGGAAACGCATACTGTCCGCAAGAATGGTCTGGTTGTAGGAGAGAAGCATATCAAGAAGCATCAACCGGCAGATACAACGGCTGCAATATTCTGGTTGAAGAACCGACAGCCGGAGAAGTGGCGCGACCGGAAAGAGTTGCAAATCGGTAATAAGCTGGGCGATGACCTAGAGAGTATGACAGATGAAGAGTTAAGAGCTATTATCCGTGGCGAAAAAGAACAATCGGGAAATATTAATACAGCAGGCGAAAGCGGCAATATTACTGAGGAGACGGGAAGCGAATAATGACTTTTGGTCATATTGTCTTTACCATGATCCTAAGTTCTTTGCTAAGCGACTATTCTTAAAGAAGGTCGCTGACGCTTTTACGCGGGTGTACGAGTCATATATGGCTGGTATCATCCGCCGGCTTGCTGTGTCTATGCCTCCACGAGCTGGTAAGTCTTATATTTCTTCTTTGTTCATCGCATGGATGCTGGGGCACTTCCCTGAGGAGTCGGTTATGCGTAACTGCTGCTCCGATACCCTGTATAATAAGCTATCCTATGATACGCGCGATATTGTCCGGTCGTCCCGCTTTAAAGAGGTCTTTCCCGATGTAAAGCTACGAGGTGATAAACAAAATGTTCACGGTTGGAGCCTGGACGCTGCCCGGCAGGTTAGTTACTTCGGTGCCGGTGTAGGCGGTACGGTGATCGGCTTCGGTGCTTCTATGCTGGCCATGACTGACGACTTGTATAAGAGTCTGGAGGATGCGCTCTCCGACACCAATAACGAAAAGGTCTGGTCTTGGAAGCAGGGAACGCACGACTCCCGTATTGAGGGGAACTGCTGCTCGATCGACATCGGTACCCGCTGGTCGGCCACGGACGTTCTCGGCCGTATGGAGGAAATGGGGAAGTATGACGAAATTATTCGTATCTCTGCCCTGGATGAAAACGACGAATCATTCTGCGAGGACGTACATACGACGGAATACTACCTGGAGCTGCGGGAAGAGACAGAAGATATGATCTGGTGTGCTGAGTATATGCAGGATCCGATCGAAGCGATAGGTTTGTTATTCCCCAAATCAGAGCTCAACCGGTTCAAGTTGGCGGATATCGAAGGTAAGCAACCGGATGGCGTTATCGGTGCCTGTGACGTGGCTGATGAAGGAGATGATAATTTCTCTGCTCCATTCGGTAAAGTATTTGGTGAAAAGATATTCATTACAGATGTAGTATTTACGAAAGATGCTGTTGAAATTACTCAGCCACGCTTGGCACAAACAATACTTGATACTGGTTGTGACCAGATGCGTATTGAATCAAACAATGGTGGTCGCATTTTCTCTATTGCTGTACGAAAGGAAGTTGTAGCAAAGAGAGGGAAATGTCAGATTCAGGCACGACCAACAACGCAACACAAAGAAACTCGCATCCTGATGAAATCCGGATGGATAAAAAAGCATCTGTATTTTCTTGCTGAAGGAGAATACAAGAAAGGGTCTGATTATGATCGATTTATGAAAGGTCTTACCTCATATAAAAAAGAAGGTGGCAATAAACATGATGATGCGCCTGATGGAACGACAATCTTGGCCGAATTTGCTGAATCGATAGGTTTATCCATAAAAAAACGTACAATAAAAACCACAAAAGCTTTAATTGTACGTTAACTATGGGAAAACCTGAAACCAATATTCCCAATTAAATATCGGTTTCAGGTTTTGGTAGTTTACGCTGTACATGAGTTACATCATTATATGAAATCCATAACTCATTATATAATCCCATCTCAGGTGTAGCTAATAATAGCTTACTACTATTATCTTTCTCTTTTACAATCCAATAAACATCTTGGTTACTGTCCAAATATTTATTTTCCCAATATATAGAATCTCCTTCTTGGATATCCTCAAAGCTACATTTGAATATATTATCTACCATATCTTAAATATAAATTATGAAATGTAAAATAAACCAAACGCAAATGTAGCTCAAATATATTAGAAAATAAATAGGTGTGTTTATATTTTATCAGAAATGTATAAAGTATGCCTGATATAGCAACCATTTTACAAGAGCCTGAATTTAAGAAAGTCATTGATGTCTTGTGCCAGGATACGATTGAAGGTCGGGAGCAAGAAGCTTACATCAAAGAGTATAAAGGAGAGCGTACCCGTCGGGAAACATCGGTGGGGAAACGTGAAGATAAACCCATTGATCTCTATTCAGATACGGAGTTTGAAGAGAATGAGGACGGAGAATCAGTCCCCAAGAAGATCGGTACCGATACTATTCCCGTAGCTCGTATCAATACCAATATCCCAAAGAAGATAGTACGAACTGCCGTCGCTTTCCTGTTTGGTGGGGATATGAATATCTCTTTCATGGAGGATAATGACGGTACCGAGTATTTCCGAACGATGGTAGAAAAGAAATTGAAGATGAAAGCAACCTTCAAAGAGTTCGCCCGTACGGTAATGATTGAAACCAAAGCAGCATTATTATTCTATCCAAAAGAAGTTGTTACGGCTACTGGATCAGCCGTAGAACTTCGTGTTCGTTTGCTCAGTCAGAAGAATGGAGAGTTTTATCCACATTTCGACGATTTTGGGGATATGGACGCATTTACTCGGAAGTATAAGGCTATCAATCCTGAAGATGGAAAGGAGCATGATTATGTGTGGATACAGACTGCAGACCAAAATATTACCTCTGTGGATATAGATGGTACGTGGGTGACAATCAAGGAGCCGAACCTGTTTGGTAAGATCGCTGTGGTATATGCCGAACAGGAGTTGCCGGAATGGGAGGATATTGTGTCAGCTATGGATGCAGTAGAGATGCGTATTTCTCGCTTATGTGACACTAATGATTATTTCTCTGAGCCTATCTTGAAAAGTTACGGGGCGACCACACTTCCGAGCAAAAAGACCGTGGGTAAGCAGATAGAGTTTGAGGTTAAAGTGGATCCAGATACTCAAAAGGAATATCATGGTGACGCTGATTACCTGACTTGGCAACAATCAGTAGAATCTATTAAGTTAGAGTTGGATACAAATATCAATGAGGTGTTCTCCGGGACTTCTACCCCAAACTTATCTTTTGAAAATCTGAAAAGTGTGGGCAATATCACAGGTATAGGTATGAAGTTTATGTTCATGGATGCTTTCATCAAAGCGATGGAGAAAATGGAAATATTCGAACCGGCCGTTCAGCGTGCTGCTCATGTTATCATTGCTGGTATTACAAAGATATGCGATCCAACCATGGCACGACATTTTGAGGACAATGATGTCGAGATCACTTTTGGCTCTGTTCTTCCGGATGATTTGCGTGAAGAGATGGAAGTATTATCTATCGCCAACGGGAACAAACCGATCAATAGCCGTAAGACGGTCACTGCACGTTCTCGTTTCACCAAGGATGTAGACGAAGAGATACAACAGATGCAAGCAGAAGATAGAGAAGAGGCATCGAATAATAATCCGCTGGGTAGCACCTTTATGTAAACTATCATGCCTGAGCTATCATTTTACGAGCGACAACATATCCAAAAAATACTGATCCAGCAGGGAGCGATAGGAAATATATTTAATCAGTTCTCTCGTGAGATATCTGGGTATCTACGAAAGTGGACTGAAACTGGCAAGCTGAATGTGTGGGTGCGTAATTCTTCAGTTGAAAAAGGTATTGATCGCTCTTTATTGAATCTGCAGAAAAGTCTTCTTGATAATATTCAGTCTTTTGGTGTTGACGCCTGGCAGCGGGGACAGGTGAAGAATGACGATCTTGTAGAGCGTTATATCAAAGGAATGTCGATCAGCTCTGTTGTAAAAGATGGAATGTTTTACCGAAACAGGGAAGCATTGAAGGCTTTTCAGAACCGCGTAGACAATGGAATCACCCTTTCGGATCGAGTATGGAATATAGTCGATATTACAAAGGATCAGATAGAGTTGTTTCTTGGAAGTGGTTTATCTGTTGGCCGGGCAGCTGGAGAGATCAGTAGTGATATAAGGCAGCTTCTAAAGAATCCGGAAAAACGCTTTCGGCGTGTGCGTGATAAGAATGGCAAGCTGCAACTATCTACACCCATGAAAGATTACCATCCTGGACAAGGTGTGTATCGAAGTAGTTACATGAATGCTCTTCGTTTGTCGGCTACCAATACAAATATGAATTATCGTAAGGCAGACCATGACCGGTGGCAGAAAATGGACTTTGTTCTTGGCATAGAGGTTAAGCGATCTGCGAATAATCACGGTCCGTGTAAGATTTGTGATGCGATGGTTGGAAAATATCCGAAGGATTATGTATTTGTTGGAAATCATCCTTTTTGTATTTGTTTCTGTGTCCCCATCATGATGGACCACGATGATTTTGCAGATTATTTATTAGACGATACCATTCCACAGGGTAAGGTAATCACTCATATACCAGCAGGCGCAAAGAATTTTATCAATAATAATTATGAGGCTGTAAAAAATTCTTATACTGTCAAAAACAATAAAAAATACTTTGAGGATAAACCAATACCAGTGAGCAGTGGATTGACTCAGGCATCAAAAGAGCAGGTTAAAAAGCAGCGTACTGAGATAAAAGAATGGGCGAAAAGTAATCTGGTAGGCAAATCATCTTTCGCGAGTAACTTGAGCGGCCCTATAGAGTTCACTATGACCGGAATAAAGGAGGCGCTTAATCAACCTCATAAGGATCAAACGGCGAAGAATGAAGCCTTGAGGCGTATTGACAAGCTAATTAGCGACGGGCAGTATGTAAAGTTCGCTCCGGATGAAAAAGACAATGCTATGGTTGTGGGCTATCATTATATAGAGATTGACATAGCTGGTGGCAAATCTTATGCTGTTATCAGGGAAATGAGAGATGGAAGATCCATGTTCTATTCGATAGTGGAAAAGATAAAAGGGAAGTAAAGAACTTGACAAAGGATGTGCAATCCAATACAGTCTTCTTTAAATCCCTTTTATTACTACAAATATAAATAGTTTTTTTTGATTATGCGGAAATAAAAGAAAAAAATGTTTCCACACTTATATTTTAAACAGAAAACATTAATGGTATGACAATTTTACAATTAATCATTGCTGCATGTGTAGCAGCTGGTGTTCCAGAAAAATTTGCGGAGCGTATTCAGAAAACATTCAAGATCGAGAAAGAGGAAAGTATCGAAGGATGTGTGGCATTATTCAAGGAAAATATTCTGCCTGCCATTTCGGAAGCAGAGCAAGCAGCGCAAGCGGATGCTAAGGCTGCGGCAATTGTTGAATATGAGAAAAATCATGGTTTGAAGGACGGTAAACCTATCCAGAATCCTAATCCTACACCTCCTAACCCCGCTATTCCTGATCTGTCTAAGCTTTCCCCTGAATTGCAGGCATATTTTAGCACTCAGCAAAAACAGATTGGAGATTTGACCGATCTAGTCAAAGGGTTAGCGACCAGTCAGCAGAAAAATCAAAAAATGGAGCTGGTAAGGGCAAAGATGAAGGGGAAGATTGATGATGATTTTATTGATGACTATATCGGTCGTGTGAACCTGGATGCGGAGAATTTAGATACAGAAGTGGAAGCGCAGGTTAAATCGTATGGCGATATGGTGAAGAGATTCATCACAAAAGCTGTAGCTGAAGGTAATTATATTCCTGCTTCTGGTGGTGTTTCAGACAGCGAGTTCGATAGCTTCTTAAGTTCCGGCACTGAAGATGCTCCGGCGTTCAAAGGTAGAGAGTTATAAATCATTTAATTTTTGATAGTATGAATAATTACAGTACGAAGAAAGAGTATCAGTACATGCCCTTTATCATAAAGGAATTGGAAGATAAAGTCGGAGGTGGATCTGTCGCTATGGCCGATTTGGATAAGTCTGTATCGGATTGTGTGGCACCTGGCTTCTTTGTAGGCCGGGATGATAAGGGATTGTATCATTTGTTGGTTGCTGCTGTTCTGTTTGCTAATGCTGCCGCCGATGCTACATCTTACCAAGTGAAAAAGAATTCTCAATTTAAGGTTGGTCAATTTGTAACTAGTGGCGATGTCGTAGGGGTAAAGGCTTATGCAATTACTGCTATTGACAGAAGTAATCCTCAGTATGACGTGATCACAGTTGGTACTTCTTTGGGTAAAGCCTTGCCGGAGGGAAAGACTTTACATCAAGTAAAAGCAGAAGATGCAACTGGCGGTAAAGGTGTATTGCTGTATACTCCTTATGGAGTAGCCAAAAATGAAATCGATCTGACTAAGAGCCATGCCGAAACAGGCATTTCGCTCCGTGGTTCCTATAATGTGGCAAATATGGCTTACGGTGCACCGAAGGTATTCCGTGATGCGTTGCCTATGATGCGATTTGAAGATTAATATTTAATACGAAAAGTATATGGAAAGAAGTTTATTGAAAGAACTTACGGATAAGCGCTTGAAGGCTTATTTGAAGAAAAAAGAAGGTGTTCCTCGTTATTGGCCGACCTTGTTTCCGTTGGATTACAGCGATGAGCTTACATGGGAAGCCCTGGCTGCTGAATCCGGGAACACGATTGTAGCAGATGTTATCTCTTATGATTCTGCTGCTCCGGAAAAAGGTCGTAAGGTGATCGGAAAGGCTAGTGGGGAAATTGCGAAGATGGCTGTTAAACGCACTATGCGTGAAAAAGATTTTCTGACCTACAAACGTCTGAGCAAGGGAGTTCAAGGGGATGCAGAGAAGCAGAAGATCCTTCATCTTGTGTTTGGTGATGTTGATTTTGTTGTGGATGCCATCGATGGCCGATGTGAACATCTAGCTTTGCAGGCAGCCTCTACTGGGCGTATTTCGTTGAATGCGGAGAACAACAACGGTATTGTAACCGAGACGGATGTAGACCTGGGTATTCCAAAAGAAAATAAATTGTGCGTAAGCAAATTGTTGACGAATGAAGACTTTGATATTTTCGCTGAAGCCAAAAGGGTTAAGACTGCATCAAAGAAGACTGGTAAGGTGAAATATATGTTCATGGACGAAGCCACATTCGATGCGATTGCTGAAACAAAGAAAGTGAAGGAGGCCTACGGTTATTTGTTGACCAGCACTCACGGAACCTATGAAGGCGATCTGTTCCTGGAAGACTTGAACAAGCTGCTTACAAAGAAAAGGTTACCGACTATTATCCTGATCGAAGATTCCGACCTGTCATTTGAGGACGAGGATCATGTTCGCACAGAATTGGAAGGTTGGAAACCCGGTTACATCACATTTGCTATTGACAAGAAGTTCGGCCGTATGCAGCACGGTCCAATTGCCGAGGAAGATGCAGAATCTGTAAAGAAATACGCAATTCAGGCCAAGAAAGGTCATGTGCTTGTTACAAAATGGTCAGACGTTGATCCGGTCTGTGAAAAGGCAAAAGGTGAAGCCCACTGTTTTACGGTAATTGATAACCCTGGTACGTTCTACATCTTGAATACAAACAGCACAAGCAAATTTATTTAAGATGGCGACTGTCCGGGATACTATATTAGCTTTCCCTGCATTAGATGAATGTGAGGATTATCTTGAAAAGATTGTACTTCCTAACCGCTCCTTAGACGGGGCGGCGGAGTACACTCCTTCTAAAGATATGAAGCCTGTTAATTTGGCTGCTGCAGATATGTATGCTATGATTGGCAATAATCCGGACTTTACCGAAAACAAATTATCTATTACCTGGAGTAGCGTTGACTATCTAAAGATTGCGGCCAGGCTGTATCGGCAGAATGGGGAGCCGGAGAAAGCCGAGGAGCTGCAGCCGAAGAAAAGACCTGTTCGTTTAACTGGGAGAGCGAAGTATACATCATGAAGCGACATTCACATACAGCGATTGTAACGGTTCCTGCCGGTTCTCTTATTAAAGGGGAATGGGTGGCCGGAGAACCTCAGGAGATAGAGCTCAAAGGTCAGTATTTTCCTGATAATAGCGGAACTCAAAAGAAGAATATCGACGGGAAAGAACGTCCTGTACATGGTGAGTTTTCGACAAAGGCTTGTCCGGTGCCGAATGCAAATCATATCCGGATCGATAGTATCGGTTTAGATGTCGATATCATCTGCTGGGAACCGTTTCAGTCTCATTCTGTAATCTACGTATAACAATGGCAAAGAAAGGCGGATTAACACCTCTATGGTCTGATAAAGAAGTTGAACGTTGGTTCAATTATCATATTGATCGGGCAGAAGAGAAGATGTATATATTGATGCAACGAGCCGGTGAGGAGTTTGTCAAGATAGCCCGCGAAAAGGGTAAGTATAATGACCATACAGGTAATCTTCGCTCTTCCGTAGGCTATGTGATTGTAGCAAATGGTAAGGTTCTCTCTGAAAACTTTGAATTGTCAGACGAAGGGACAGATAAAGTAACCGGTAAACAGAGAGCTAAGCGCCTAACCGGTGAATTGGCCACGCTTTATAATAAAGGCTTTGTCCTGATCGGTGTCGCGGGTATGAAATATGCTGTTATCGTTGAAGCGATGGAAAATAAGGATGTGATATCTTTGGCTACAAGTCATACTGAAGACTGGATTAGAAAACAAAGTAAAACCCTGTTTGATAAATTAGCGGAAAAAGGATATTAATATGGCGGATCAGTTTGATATAGTTGATATTGTTTATGATGCGGTTGAACCGGCCAGTACCGGCTTTATCCTGTATAAGGATCGATCTGCTGATGGTGAGACAAAGAACCATATCACAGTTCGAATGCTTCCACTGAATGAAACAGAGGTCTTGAATAAGGGGGTGGTCAATGTCAACGTATTTGTGAAGAATCAAGAGAAAAGTAGGCCTGATCGACAGCTAATGAAAGGAACGGTACGAAACATAAAGTCTGCACTGCGAAATATAACACCGCCTCTTGGTATGTATTGGAAATCCCGGATCGTCTGGTCTGAATCTCTTGGCGAAGCAAAAGAAGGCTTCGATTGTACGAATATAAGATTTGAAGTAATTACAGAAATTGATTAATGATATGGAAAGAAGTTTAGCATTAGATATTGACTATCTAGGAGTTGCAGAACCTGGTGATGGTGTAGCAGGAACAGAGTATATTCAGTATCCCGAAATTGATACTGTGACTTTCAACTTTTCAGAACCTAAAGAAATTAGCTTTACGGCTATGGGGAGAGAAGACCCGTGGGCGGTCGTGTCAAAGAAGGGGGATCCTTCAAGTATCGAATATACCATTCCTTCTCCTACTGCAGAAGAGCTTAAGGCTCATTGTGGCGGAACGGTAACTGGAAATAAATGGGAAGCACCTGTTTCAACACCTACAATTATAAAGACGATTAAATTGCAGAGTTCTCCGTATAATGGTAAGTATACAGAGTATGTATTCGTCAAGGCTTCTATTGCTGGTCGTTTGAGTCAGGCTCCAGGAAAAGAAGAGACTGATTTACTGCTGGTGAAAGCTACCATTATGACCCCTGTTTCTGCTGCAGGTGTTCGATCTGCGCCTTACTACCGTGAGGTAAAACCAGTTACGGCTCCGGTTCCTCCTTCTGAGGGCTGAATGGCTAAAACAGTGGTCAAGCGTAAATCAAGAAAAGCTCGGGGATAACCTCGGGCTTTTATATTTTAAAGGAAAACGATTATGGATGCAGGATGTATTAGAGAAGTTGCAAACATGCAGTGTAAAATCGATCAATATGAGTTTTTTTTAACCAATCTTTTGCTTTGGTTAAAATCTCCTGATAAAGAATTTGTATTTGTAGATCAAGGAGATGAAATCTGTAATTGGGTATGGTCAGAAATTGATAAACTGAAGAAACAAATAAAGGAATATGAGTGTAAAACAAGTACTTCAGATAGAGAGTAATGTGGTAACGGATCATCCGGTCAAGATCCCTTTTGAGTTTACTCGGTTAGATCTGTTACCGGAAGGGAAAAAGCTAGGGGATAGCATAGTTATTACTCCGCTTACGGTTCGTACCTGGTTCCGGATAAAACCGCTTT
>ULWH01027301.1_pt1 | contig 29214 bp, 29 predicted proteins | sample 1960201 | NCBI WGS metagenome assembly ULWH01 (sample SAMEA4835808, study PRJEB28245) | human gut metagenome | biome: gut microbiome; material: fecal sample | place: Denmark | collected 2008
ATGAATTTTGCGAGCCCTCTGTTTGTTCTGAGCTGGGAAACAGGGGCGGAATTGTTAATGGTAACATTTACATTGGTAGAATTTTCAGACATGGTTTGACCTCCTTCAAAGCCCTTGAATTTATACATTTTTTCTGACCTGAAACTATTGACTGCCGCCAAATTTTTATTGCCGCAGAATGAATCCTCCTTTCTGAGTTTTGCACTCATATAGGTGCAAAATAAATATATCACGCTGATAGAATGATGTCAATAGATTTGAAAATATTTTCGCCAAAAGGGATATATGGAGTGGTGTAATGAATCCTGAATACGAGAAGCTGTTTGGCGGCAATATAAGAAGGGCACGTGAAGCCCGCGGCATGACACAGGAACAGGTAGCAGCTAAACTTCAACTTGGCGGCTGCGATATTACCCGCAGCGCGCTTGCGAAAATTGAGGTCGGGCAGCGGCATGTTTATCCGGACGAGATAAGGTTGCTCAAAGAAATTCTTTCCGTCAGCTACAATGAGCTTTTTGAACAGAATTAAAAAATCCGTCGAATACACTTCGACGGATTTTTCTCTTTACATTATTCTCAAATAAGCGTTCTTTTTGGGCTTCGCCAAATGCGTCAGTCCCTTTTGTTATATCACTCTGACTCTTATTACGCCGTTCGCCGCGCTTATCTTTTCCGCGTCGGGGTCGGGCGTATCGCAGACAAGATAGCCGATTCCTTTTTTTGCCGCGCTGCAAAGCGACACGATATTTCCGCCGAGCGCCGCGACAATGCCCTCGCGCACACCCTCGCCGTCTCTGTAAATGACGCACACGCGCTTTTCAAACTTCGCGGGCGGGATAAGGGCGGGGAGGTTGACGGAATTCTTAACCTCGCCGCGCTCGATGTAGCCTATAAGCTCATCGGCTGCCATGACGGCGCAGTTGTCCTCGCTCTCGGGCGTGGACGCGCCGAGATGCGGGATAGCTATGACCCCGGGCACTCCGAGCTGTTCGTCGGTCGGGAAATCGGTGGCATAGGCAGCGACCTTGCCGCAAGCAAGAGCGGCAAGAATATCGTCGGAGTTCACAAGCTCGCCGCGCGCAAAGTTGAGAATGCGCACGCCGTCCTTCATCTTGCCTATCGACTCCGAATTTATTATATTTCTCGTGTAGTCGTTGCACGGGATATGCAGAGAAAGGTAATCCGACGCTGAGAAAACCGCGTCAATATCTCCGACCGCCTCAACGTCTCTGATTTCGCTCTCGCCCTTTCTGTCAAAGCAGACGACTCTCATGCCGAGGTCGCGCGCCGCTTCTGCGACGAGCTTGCCTATAGCGCCCATGCCGACAATGCCCATGGTCTTGCCCATTATCTCGGGACCCGTAAAAGAGCTTTTGCCCTTTTCAACGAGCTTGCCGACATTTTCTCCCTCGCCCTTGAGGGTCTTGCACCAATCTATGGCGTCGGTTATTTTACGCGAAGAAAGAAGCGCCGCGCAAATGACGAGCTCTTTGACCGCGTTGGCGTTGGCTCCGGGCGTGTTGAACACCGCTATGCCCTGCTCCGAGCACCTGTCGATAGGGATATTGTTGACTCCCGCACCCGCTCGGGCTATTGCGAGAAGCCCCTCGGAGAACTGCATCTCGTGCATCGACGCCGAGCGCACCATTACGGCCGCCGGGTCATTTGCGCTGTCCGTGCAGCTGTATTTTGCGGGGTCGAAGCGGTCTGTCCCGCACTTTGCTATCTTATTAAGCGTTAATATTTCAGTCATGGCTTCTCCCCCTCAGTTGTTCTTCTCAAACTCCTTCATGAAGTCTACGAGCTGCTCGACGCCTTCTATCGGCATGGCGTTATAGATCGACGCGCGCATTCCGCCTACCGAGCGGTGACCCTTGAGGTTGACAAAGCCCGCCTCGGCGGCCTCGGCGACAAACTTCGCGTTGAGCTCGTCGCTCCCGGTGACGAAGGTTACATTCATCATAGAGCGGTCGCAGGGTCTTACGGGGTTTGAAAACAGCTTGCTCGAATCGATGAAGTCATAGAGTATCTTCGCCTTCGCTTCGTTTCTCTTCTTCATCTCATCAAGCCCGCCGAGCTTTTCTATCCATTCGAGCATGAGCTTGCACATATATATCGACCAGCAGGGCGGGGTGTTATACATCGAGCCGCTGTCCGCCATATTCTTGTAGTCGAGCATGGCGGGCGTGATATCGCGCGCATTGCCGATAAGATCCTTGCGGACTATAACTATGGTCAGTCCCGCGGGGGCGACATTCTTCTGTGCGCCGCCGTAGACTATTCCGAACTTCGAGACGTCGAGCGGCTCGGAGAGGAAGCAGGACGAGACGTCCGCCACAAGCGGCACATCGCCCGTGTCGGGGATATACGGGAACTTCGTGCCGTAGATAGTGTTATTGAAGCAGATATAGGCATAGTCTGCCTCGGGGTCAAAATCCTCGCGGGTGACCTTCGGAATATACGAAAAGGTCTTATCTTTTGAGGACGCAGCCACTCTGATGTCGCCGTATTTGCAGGCCTCTTTATATGCCTTGGTCGAGAACTGACCGGTGAGCATATAGTCGGCCTTTCCGCTGCCGTTCAAGAGATTGAGCGGAATGGCGGAAAACTGAGTCGACGCGCCTCCCTGGAGGAACAGTATGTCATAGTTGTCGGGTACCGAAAGCACCTTTCTGAACAGACTCTGTGCCTCGTTCATTATTCCCTCGAACACCTTCGAGCGGTGCGACATCTCCATAACGGACTGGCCGCTGCCGTGATAGTCCATGATCTCCGCCGCCGCACGGCTGAGAACGCTCTCGGGCAGCATTGAGGGGCCTGCTGAAAAATTGAATACTCTTGCCATCTGTTTTACCTCCCTTTCCTGCGTGCAGTGCCGTTTTGACAGTCTGCCACGCTAAAGCCTAAAAGTCAGCTTTCTATCATTATATAGCATAGCAAAAAGATATGTCAATAAAATCCTGAGATTACTGTTGAAAAAAACGGCTCCGAAATGTATAATTGAAGCAGCGGAAAAAATAAACAGAGAACGAGGTACTTAAAAATGTCATCTCAGCAAAAAAACAAGAAAAAGAACAATTCGAGGCTCTACATTCTCATCGCGGCGGCACTTTTGCTCGTTGTGATGATAGTTTTGATAGCCGTCAAATGCAGCGGCGGCAAAAAAAATCCGAGCACGGACAGCACAAGCGGCGAAGCCTCATCGCAGCCACTCGAAGCGGCGGACATCGACCCGCTGACCGGTCTCTCCGGCTTCAAGGCGCAGGGCAAACGCCCGATAGCGGTAGTTATCAACAACTCGAATCCCGCACGTCCTCAGTGGGGACTGTGCACGCCCGACATTGTTATCGAGGGCGTCACCGAGGCGGGCATAACGAGAATGCTCTGGCTCTATTCCGATATAAATAAAATCCCTGACAAGGTGGGTTCGCTCCGAAGCGCAAGGCACGACTTTGTCGAAATAGCCGAGGGGCTTGACGCGATATTCGTCCACTGGGGCGGCAGCAAATACGCCTATTCGGCGATAAGCGACCGCGGCGTTGACGATCTCGACGGGCGCTCGTATATGGGCAGATATTTCTTCCGCGACAAGGAGCGCACGAATGTGGCCATTGAGCACCGCGGCTACACCACCCGCGAAGCGATAGACAAGGGACTTACCAAGCTCGATATCCGCCGCGACATAAAGTCCGGCTATCAAAAGCCCTTTGCGTTTGTCTCCGAAAGCTCTCCGCGAACTCCCGCCGGCGGCACGTGCTCGAATATAGATATAGTTTTTTCAAGCTACTGTAACCACTCCTTCAACTATTCGGCGCAGGACGGGCTCTATCTCAACAACATTAACGGCGCGCCGATGACCGACGCGGACGGCAAGCAGATGGCGGTCAAGAACGTCATTATACTCTACTGCCCCGTCTCGCTCATGGGCGACTCCTCCGGCTGCGTTGACATGGATTTGACGGGCGGCAGCGGCGTTTATCTCTCGAACGGCGCATATGAGAACATCACCTGGAAAAAGGGCGGCCCCCATGATATGCTCAAGCTCTACTCGTCCGACGGCAGCGAATTAAAGCTCAACCCCGGCAAGAGCTATATAGGCATTGTCCCCTCGGAAAAGGAAGCGCGCACGGTCATAGCGTAAAATAAATAATAAACGCCGTCGGCACAGCATAAAAGCTTGTCGGCGGCATTTTTAATTTATTGCGGCGGCTCACACAAGATAGTGCTTTTTTGTGTCATGATAGAGCTGGGTTATGTCCTGGAGCACCTCTGTATGGGCGAAGTTCTTATGATAGACGATATTCGTCGCGCGCGCCATGCTGAGATTTTCTATCGGGACTATAGTCAGCTTCTTTTTGCGCATTTCCTTAATGCACACGCTCTTTGCGAGTATTGACACGCCGAAATCCTTTTGAACAAGGTCTTTTATTGTCGTGACGTTATCGACCTCAAGAATTACATTGAAGTCGTCTATTGACTCGTTGCGGCTCTCGAGCGTCGCCTCAAACAGCATTCGCGTAGCGGAGGTCGGCAGGCGAAGTATCAATCTCTCGCGGCGCAGCTCGTTTAAGGTTATTATCGAGTGCTTAGCGAGCGGATTGTTGTTGGACATTATACAGACAAGGTAGTCCGTATCTATCATGACGGAATTCAGCGACGGGTTCGACACTTTTCCGTCCGTTATTGCGATATCTATCTCAAAATTGTCGAGCATATTATAAAGATTTTTTATAGTATCTGTAAAAATCGTAATGCTTACGTTTGGATATTCGTTGGCATAACGGGCCAGAACCTCGGTTGCAAAGGAGCTCTCGGAGGTGTGCGTCAGGCCTATGCGCAGCTTCTTTATGTTGCGCTTGGAGTCCGCTATCTCCATCTGCATCTTCTGATCCATCGAGGTCAGCATACGGGCGTATCTGACCGCAATCTCCCCTTCCTGCGTCAATGTCAGCTCGCCCTTTCTGCGGTTGAACAGCTTTGCGCCGAGGGAATGCTCGAGCTGGCTTATCTGATGGCTGACTGCCGGCTGGGTCAAAGAGAGCACCTCGGCCGCCTTTGTAAAATTTTTCTGTTCCGCAACGGCTATCAAAGTTTCGGTTTTATTGTCTAACATAGTCTCACCATAAAAAAAGTTTTTGAAAATCAAAAATAAAATAATTTGATTTTATTACAGGTTGAGTATATCATATAATATAGTAAATCACAAGGGGTATTAAAAACAATTTCTTAAAGGAACATCGGTCGCCGGACAGAAAAGCTTCTCCCGGCGTTGCTTTTTTTACTTTCTTGAGGGAAAAGAGGGATAGGGCAAAATGATAAACTCGTTCTACAAGGCATTCAACATCACATCACCCGTTGCGGGCATCATTATCTCGATAGCGCTGATGCTGATAACGGGCTTTGCGATGACGCGCATCACGAAGCGGATGCGGCTGCCGAACGTCACGGCGTACATACTGTCGGGTGTTCTGCTCGGCCCGTATGTGCTCCACCTCGTGCCGGAGAATATAGTTGAGGGCATGGACTTTTTAAACGACATCGCCCTCGCGTTTATAGCATTCAGTACAGGTGAATTTTTCCGCTTCTCAACGCTCAAAAAGAACGGCGCAAAGGTCGTTGTGATAACCGTGCTCGAGGCGTGCCTCGCGTCGGTCATCGTTTTCATCGTGTCGTTCTTTATCCTCGGGCTCGATATCAACTTCTCGCTCGTGCTCGGCGCGCTCGCCTCGGCGACTGCGCCCGCTTCGACGGTCATGACTATCCGCCAGACCCACGCGAAAGGCGACTTTGTTGACACCCTGCTCCAGGTCGTCGCGCTCGACGACGTTGTCGGACTAGTCGCATACAGCGCCGCTATATCCGTGGCTCTCGCAAACGCCTCGGGACATTTCAGCGCGGGAAGCGTGCTGAAGCCAATAGGGATGAACATTCTCGTCCTCATAATAGGCTGCCTGTTCGGAGTTATACTGAAGGTTCTGCTCCAGAAGCGCTCGACGGACAACAGACTGATAGTTTCAATCGCGCTGCTGTTTGCGTTCTGCGGAATATGCACCCTGCTCGACGTCTCGCCGCTTCTCGGCTGCATGGCGATGGGCACCGTCTATATCAACCTCTCGGACGACGAGCGCTTATTCAAGCAACTCAATTATTTCAGCCCGCCGATACTTCTGCTGTTCTTCGTGCGTTCGGGACTTAATTTCGACCTCAGCGCGCTCTTTGACAGCTCCACATCCATAGGCCGCGTGCCGCTCATCGTTGTCGGCATATGCTATTTCTTCATGAGAATAGTCGGCAAATACGCGGGCGCGTTCCTCGGTTGCCTCATAACAAAGAAAGACCGTCTCGTCCGCAACTACCTCGGCCTTGCGCTTATCCCGCAGGCGGGCGTTGCGATAGGTCTTGCCGCTATGGGTGCGCGAACGCTCGGCGGCGAATCGGGCAGTGCGCTCGAAACGATAATTCTCGCGTCGAGCGTGCTCTATGAGCTCATCGGTCCCGCCTGCGCGAAGCTCTCGCTCTATCTCTCAAAGTCCTATTCCAACAAGCTCGAGGACATAGTCGAGATAGCGGAGGACGGACATCAAAAGAGCAAGGTTGAGCTGCTCATAGAACGCATACAGGCGATACAGAAGGATCTGCCGAAGCACGACAACCCCTTCTACGAGGAGGAGCAGGCGTTCTCCGAGGCCGCAGACGAGCAGGAGCAGTACCTGCTTGCGGGCATGAGCATGGACAAAAGCAGAAAAAACAGGAGGAGAAGAAGATGAACTCAGTTACAGCATTAGCGCTCACCGACCCTATCGGACGTCTGCTCGGCGAATGGTCAATGGGGCTCAACACATATTCGATAATATTAAGAATCGCCGTGGCGGTGCTGTTCGCGTCGGTCATAGGCTGCGAACGCTCGAGCAAGCGTCACTCCGCGGGACTGCGCACGTTCGTGCTCATCTCCTTTGCCTCGACCGTCTCGATGATACTCGACATATATCTTGCGACGAACTACGCGCTGAGCGTACCCGTCCTCTCGGGGGCAACGATAATCGGCGCCGCCATGGTCAGCGGCAACTCGATACTGTTCAGCTCCCGCAATCAGATAAAGGGTCTGACCACCTCGGCGGGACTCTGGTCATGCGGAATACTCGGACTGATAATCGGCGCGGGACTCTACACGGTGACCGTCATAGTCTATCTCTTCTTAGTCTGCATCCTCGCCGGCTTCCCGTCGCTTGAGACTTACCTCAAAAACCGCTCGAACCACTTCGAAATACACCTCGAGCTCAAGAGCAGCGAATATCTTCAGGACTTCGTCTCGGTCATACGCCGCCTCGGGCTGAGGATAGACGACATAGAATCGAACCTCGCTTACGTCGGCTCTGGACTGAGCGTCTACACGATAACGATAACGATAAGCAGCGCGGAGCTGAAAAAATACAAGACACACAAAGAGATAATCGAGGCGTTAAGCTCGCTCGAATATATCTATCATATCGAAGAGATGAGATAAAGAAGCTCGGAGTCGAAAATATCGGCTCCGAGTTTTTATTTGCTGTATTCTATTATGTCCTCTATTCCGCATCCGAGCGCCGTGCATATTCTGTCGAGCACATCGCTGTCGTACCGTTTGACGCGGTTCTTATAATAGTTATCAATTATCTGATACTGTATTCCCGTCCGCTTGGCAAGCTCGTATCGGCTGATATTCAGTTTTTGCAAAGTCGTATCAAGCGTAAGTTTTATCATAGCAACAGTATCCCCTTTCCGTCTGAAGGCGCGTATAAGCTGTTTATATAATATACCGATATGCGTATATTTTCAAGTGTATGGGATATCGAACTAAACAAACCGAGCGCCCGCATTTGCAGGCACTCGGTTTGAAGCTCGGCAAAGTTCTCACCGCCGCAGCGTAATCTCCGAAGCGGGCTTTCGTAAAGTGAAATGTCTCGCCGTGCTCGACGTGAAATAATTCACTGCGTGAATTGTGAAATTTGATGCTTCGCATCAAGTGAAATGAAATTTGCCCGCGCTTGCAAAGCAAGCATTTCACATCTGCGAATCAGATATTTCACAGCGAAGCTATTTCACTTGCCCGAAAGGGCAAATTTCGTTGAAAAAAGCACTTGCAAACGCAAGTGCTTTTTTCATGGTGGACACGCACGGACTCGAACCGTGGACCTCTTGCGTGTGAAGCAAGCGCTCTAACCAGCTGAGCTACGCGTCCTAAAAAATAAAGATGTCAGAATCCAGATCAAACGAATTCTGATCTGCCGATTGCGACATCTGTTTGGTGGCTCTGGTGACCCGGACGAGAATCGAACTCGTGTTACCGCCGTGAAAGGGCGGTGTCTTAACCTCTTGACCACCGGGCCAAAATTGGTAGCGGCAGTTGGATTCGAACCAACGACACTCCGGGTATGAACCGAATGCTCTAGCCAACTGAGCTATGCCGCCATAATGTGAGCCCCGTCATTCGACAAGGCTTGATTATTATATTATATCGCAAGCGATTTGTCAACAGATTTTTTGCAAAGTCGGATAAGATTTTAAAATTTTTCTGAATTTTATTTCCCGCCCCGCCGAAAGCTCCGACGGGGCAGTAGGTTGTCATTCGAAAATTTCGTGCACTCCCGCTCCGACATCATGGGTTTCTTCGCCTATTATAACAGAAGCGGTGCTGCCCTCGGGGACGGTGAAAATATATCTTATTCCGCCGTTTTCGCGCCTCCACTCGCTCTTTACCGTGCCGCGGCGGATGTCTATCGAGGCTCTGACAAAGTTCAGACGCTCGTCCGTCACGGGGCGGAAAATTATATGCTCGAAGCCGGGGCGCTCGGGGTCGGCGTTTATGCCTGCCGCCGCGCCGTACATCCAATCGGCAACGGCACCGTAGGCATAGTGGTTGAACGAGTTCATGTCGGCGCTCCACATCGTGCCGTCGGGCTTTATGCCGTCCCAGTGCTCCCAGACGGTCGTTGCGCCCTTGGATATCGGATAGAGCCACGAGGGATATTCGCGCCGCAGCAGAAGATCGTACGCCGTTTTTTTATAGCCGTTGTCGCTGAGCGCATGGAGCAGATATGGCGTGCCGACAAAGCCCGTCTCAAGGTGTCCCACCCGCTCTATCAGCTCATTGAGCTGTTCGGCGGTCGCCGTCCTGTCGTCGGTGATATCAAAATACAGCGCAAGCACGCAGGCGGTCTGCGTAGCGTTTTTTACCCTGCCGTTCTCCATATATTCCCGCCTGAACGCCTTCGCCGCCTCCGCCGGGATATTCTCATATTCCGCGACATCCCTGCCGAGCGCATGAGCCGCCTTTATAAATAATTCGGTCGAATATTTGTAATACGCCGTGGCGATGAGATCCTCGGGAGTCGCGCCCTTGTAGCTGCCCTCCGGGGAGTCGAGCCCGAGCCAGTCGCCGAAGTGGGAGCCGCCGGAGCGCCTGCCGTTTTCGCTGCGCTCGCGCATCCAGTCTATCCACGCCTTCATGGAGTCGAACTGCTCCTCGAGCACTGCCTTGTCGCCGTAGGTTCTGTATATCTCCCACGGGCAGATGACCGCCGCGTCGCTCCACGCGCTCGAGCCGCCCATGTCGTCGAATATATTAGGTATAACATGAGGCACGCAGCCGTCGCGTCCCTGGTCGGCGGCGAGATCGCGAAGCCACTTTTTAAAGAAGCGCTCAACGTCGAAATTGAGGCTCGCCGTGCGGACAAACACCTGCGCGTCGCCCGTCCAGCCGAGGCGCTCGTCTCTCTGCGGGCAGTCGGTCGGGACATCGAGGAAGTTGCCCTTTTGACCCAATATTATATTCTTGAAAAGTCGGTTCACCGCCTCATCCGAGCACTCGAAGTACCCCGTGCGGCGGATATCCGAGTGTACAACTACCGCCGTGAAATTCTCTTTTTTTATCTCATCCGGCCAGTTCTCAAGGCGGATATAGCGAAAACCGAAGAAGGTCAGCGCGCTTTTATATGTGTGCTCCTCGCCGTCGCAGGTGAATTTTATCTGTGCGCGGGCGGAGCGGTAGTTGGCGTTATAGAAATTGCCGTCGCGGTCGAGCGTCTCGCCGTGAGAGACAGTCGCCTGTGCGCCGGGGACGCCCTTTATTTTAAACTCGACATAGCCCGTTATATTCTGACCGAAATCAATGACCGTCTCGCCCGCCGGAGTTTCCGTTATCTGCATGGCGGATATGCGCTCGTGTTCGGTAATTTTCTCGCCCTCCTGCGGAATAAGAAAATCCTTTTCGAGGTCGACGCAGATGCAGTGCCGCGCTTTTCCCGCCTTAAAAGTCGCGTCATATATATCGCCGTTATATATATGTGTATATCTGAGCTTGCTCTCGCGGGCAGTCCATGAGCCGTCGGTGACTATGCTCTCCTCGCTGCCGTCCGCATAGAAAACAGTCAGCTCGGCTATGAGCGCTGTGTCGCGGTAGCCCAAAAAGTCGCTGCTCCCGCGCCTGTTTGAGACAGCACGCCAGCCCTGCCCGACAGTCACCTCGAGCGAGTTTTCGGCTTTTATCAAATCCGTCACATCATAGCTCTGCACCTGAAGCCTGTGGGCGTAGGAGGTCCAGCCCGGTGCAAGGATGAAGTCACCCACCCTGCCGCCGTTTAGCTTTGCCTCGTACACGCCGAGCGCGGTGATTTCAAGCACGGCTTTTCGGACGGGCTTATCGCATCGGAATTCCTTCAAAAACACCGTGCCTCCGCGCAGATTCTTTTCGCAGCTTTTTATCCATTCGCTTCTCTCGAGCATATTTTATCTCGCTCCTCTCTGTCGCCTCATCATATTTTTTATTCTCCCGCGTACATTTTATATGTGTTTGCAGTCCAAAGTCAAGAGGCTGAAAGCCTTTTGTTACCGAAATGTTATAATTTGTATATCTGTTTTTCTTGACTTTTTGGTTATTTTAGGGTACACTGAACATACTGTGAAACGTTCTATTCACAAAAACCAATAAAAAGTTAAAAGGAGCACAAACAAATGAAGAGAATTCTCGCAATCATTATGGTTCTCGCCATGGTCTTTGCTTTTGCGGCTTGCAAACCCAAGGATGACGGCAAGGACACCACAACCCCCGGCGTAAGCGGCGACGCAGTTACCAACGATAACAACGAATCCGTTCCCGCAGACGCTTCCGAAGCAGACGCTTCCGAGGCAGAGAGCACCGACGCTGCCAAAGTTTCCACCGACGCTTCCGGCAAGCCTGTCGAGACTCCCTCTCAGAACGGTTCTCAGGGCGGCTCTCAGGGCGGCTCTCAGACCGGCAACCAGAAGGGTCTTAACTCCACCGACGCTAAAGCTGTCGTTGCTTTCTACAACAAGGCTGTTAAGGCTTCCGTAAAGAATCCCCCCAAGGGCAAGCAGACCATGAAGCTTGAGAAGCTTCAGGGCACCGGCGGACTCGGCAAGATCCTCGGTTCCTTCGAGGGCATCGCAAAGAAGGCTCTTGAGAAGAACTCGACTGAGACCACTTGGATCCCCGCAGGCGACCACGGTGACGTTCTTCCGACCGACGTCAAGAACGCTAAGGCGGCTATCTCCGCAGACGGCAAGTACACCATCGTTTCCTTCAACGTCAATTCTCAGACTGACGGTCCGAAGGAGAGCAGCTCGAAGGGCCCCGTCGGCCGTTCGATCGGTACTCTCGGCAACGTTCAGAACGCTCTCGATGAGCTTCCCGGCGTTTCCGTCACTTCCGGCATGGAGAACATAAAGCTCACCTACAACGACGCTTATGTCAGAGATGTCAAGATCGACAACGCCACCGGCAAGATCATCAGCGGCACCTGGCACTACAAGGTCAATGTCGACGTTAAGAATCTCGGCGTTAAGGTTATCGGTATCCCTGCAAGCATTGATACCCTTATCGGTATTGTTGACTACACCGTTAAGCTCGGCTAAGAAATTACCGTAACGGCGATTAACAAAACACACAAAGGCTCTCACCCAAACGGGCGGGAGCCTTTTTCATATGCAATGCAAAGAGCCGCGCCCCGAGTAGGCGCGGCTGCCGTTATTCTGTTTTCATCAGGTCTTTTACGGTTATGCCGTCGAAGTATTCGTTCGTTATCTCTTCGAATCTGCGCCACATGCCGACGGTGCGGCAGCTGTCCGCGCGCTCGCACGGCTCATCGCAGGAGAGACACGCCACCGGCGCAAGGCTGCCCTCCGTAAGGCGCAGGATATCGCCGACAACGCACTGCTCCGGCGGTCTGCCGAGCCTGTAGCCGCCGCCCTTTCCGTGGACGCCCTCAACGTAGCCGTCCCTGACGAGCAGCGCCATTATCTGCTCCATATATTTTTTCGAGATGCCCTGGCGCGCCGCCACATCCTTCATCGGCACAAGACCGCCGCCGTGCTCCGCAAGGTCTATGAGCACCCTCAGGGCATAGCGTCCCCGCGTTGATATCATCATAAAAATTCCTCCGTTTTGCGCTCAGCAGATCTCTCCGCCGCCGATAACCGTATCTCCGTCATAGACAACAACAGCCTGACCCTTTGTTACGGCTCTCTGCGGCTCGTCAAAAATTATATGCACCGTGTTTTCGCCCGTAACTCTCACCGTTGCGGGCTGCTCCGGCTGCCTGTATCTGACCCGCGCGCTCGCGCGAAACTCCGCTGGCGGGTCGTCAAAGGCGATAAAATTGAAGTTTTTCGCGTCTAATTTGCGGCTCATCCCCGCGTCCTCATTATCAAAGAGCTTCATCGTTACGCCGATGCAGTCAAGCCCGCTCTCTGCCGCGAGATAGGCGGCAATGGACGAGTCCACTCCGCCGCTCATTGCGACGAGTGCCTTGCGGCGCGGTTTATCGGGAGTAAAGGTCATATTATTCCTTTCAAAAAGCCCGTAAGCCCCGACAAAGCAGCCGAAGCCGATACCCCGCAGCATCTGAAAATTACAATTCTTGTAGCGTCTCGGGTGCTGCGGGACGGAAAAATTTATTTATCAGTCTCCGAAAAGCGGAGTTGACAGGTAGCGGTCGCCCGTATCGGGCAGGAGCACAACTATCGTCTTGCCCGCGTTCTCCGGGCGCTTTGCAAGCTCAACGGCGGCATAGGCGGCGGCTCCCGAGGATATGCCGACAAGCACTCCCTCGCTCCTGCCTATGAGCCTGCCCGTCTCGAACGCTGCCTCGTTGCTCACGGGGATTATTTCATCGTATACCTTCGTGTCGAGCACCTCGGGCACAAAGCCCGCGCCGATACCCTGTATCTTATGCGCGCCCGCCACGCCCTTGGAAAGCACGGGCGAGCTCCCCGGCTCGACCGCGACTATTTTTACGCTCGGCTTCTTCTCTTTCAGGTATTCGCCGACGCCCGTAACGGTGCCGCCCGTGCCCACGCCCGCGACGAAGATATCGACCTCGCCGTCGGTATCCTCAAAAATTTCGGGGCCCGTTGTCTCGTAGTGAGCCTTGGGATTCGAGGGGTTGACGAACTGACCGGGAATAAAGCTGTTCGGTATCTCCTTTGCAAGCTCGTCGGCCTTCTCTATCGCGCCCTTCATACCCTTTGTGCCGTCGGTGAGCACAAGCTCGGCGCCGTATGCCTTCATCAGCTGGCGGCGCTCGACGGACATGGTCTCGGGCATAACTATGATTATGCGGTAGCCGCGCGCGGCGGCGACTGACGCAAGCCCTATTCCGGTGTTGCCGGAGGTCGGCTCGATAACAACGGACTCGGGGGTGAGCTTGCCCGCCGCCTCCGCGTCGTCAAGCATCTTTTTGGCTACTCTGTCCTTGACGGAGCCCGCGGGATTGAAATATTCGAGCTTTGCGAGCACCTTGGCCTTGAGCCCGTATTCCTTTTCAATGTGGGTCAGTTCGAGAAGAGGGGTCTTTCCTATAAGCTGGTCTGCTGAAGTATAAATCTTTGACATAATAAATTACTCCTTTGAAGTTAGTTAGTTAAAATTCTGAGTTCCGCGGCGCAAAAAAGCCGGGGAACTCCGATGAGTGTCCCCGGTCAAAAAGCCGTTTATCGGATCAGTTCAACGACCCGCATTTGGAGGACATATCGGAAAAAGGCATGACGAAACACGCGCACTGACAACAGGCGCAACTACAGCGGTTCATTCGGTTCATGGCGATCTTTTTCATAACATTCTCTCCTTTCATACGCCTACCTCGGCGGTATGTTGGATACAATATAGCACATATTGCCTACCCTGTCAATAGGCAAATCAAAAATTTTTCAAAATCTCAAAGCCACTTCTTCCGTCGGAAGAACAGTATCAGCGCAACGAGCACCACGATACTCACGACAATTATCACAAGATATCCATATTCCCAGTTGAGCTCCGGCATACCGGAAAAGTTCATGCCGTACCAACCCGTGAGCAAAGTAAGCGGCAGAAAGATAACGGTAACAACCGTGAAAAGCTTCATCAGATCGTTCTGCTGGATAGACAGCTGCGCCTGATACTCCTCCTGAAGATGCTCGATAACATCGCGCAGGTTCTGCACCGTCTGGAGATAGCGGTCGGTGCGATTCTTGAGAATGGCGAAGCGTTTCGCCGCAGAGTTCGAAAATACGGAATTGTCGTTCGCAGAAGCTTCGTCAAAAATCAAAGTCAGCTGCTCATAGTAGCGCTTTATTCTCAGCAGCTCGCGCCGCCAGGCGGACAGCTTTTCAAAAACATCCTTGCCTGACTCACTCTTGAAAAGATAGACATTTTCGTATTCGTCTATTTCATTCTCGAGCCTCGAGAGGCAGTCCATATCGCCGTTTAAAAGCCGGACAAAGAATCTGTAGAGCAGCTGCTCGGATCTAAGTTCCGGATTCTCCGCCGCGAGCCCGTCCATTATCTTCTTTGCCGTATCGCCCGCCGCGCCCTCTGTGAAAATTATCAGATTCTCGCGGCTGACATAGGCGAGCATTTTATAGTCCTCGGTGCGCTTGCTGTGGACATCGTACCAGTCAAAGGCGAGGAAATCGAACTTTTCAAAGCTCTCGAAGCTCTCTATCTCACCCTCGCGGACATATTCAAAAACCGACGGCTCCATATACTGCGCCGCCTTTGCCATATGTTCAAACGGAAGAACAAGCTGCATAATAAAACCTCTTTCTGCATTCATATCCCTATAATTATACCACATTTGCAATCCCAAATCAAAAAATTTGCTTTGGCTCGTGTCAATACACTGAAAAAACTTTCAATTAATTTTTGTTGAAAAAATTGATTTGCAATGATACAATAATAACTGTAACCACATAAGAGGAAAGGAGCGGCACTATATGTCAGCAACTCACCCGACATTAAGCATAATCGTACCCGTATATAACTCCGAAAAATATCTTTGCAACTGCCTTGACAGCATAGCAGAACAGTCCTTCCGCGATTTTGAGCTTATTCTTATCGATGACGGTTCGGCCGACAGTTCCGGTACAATATGTGATAACTACGCTATGAACGACGGACGTATAAAAGTTATACACAAAGAAAACGGCGGCGCATCCTCGGCACGCAACTGCGGAATTCAATCCGCTTCTGGCAAATACATAAGCTTTGTTGACAGCGACGATTGGCTGAGCCGAGAAATGTATTCCGTTATGTTTGCCGAAATGCAAAAAGATGATTATGACATTGTTATATGCGGCTTTGTTATGCATCTTGAGGACGGGGAAAACGAATATCCTGCCTTTGATTCCGTCTGCTCTGCGCGTGAGTTTTCAAAAAACGTACTGGACGGCGGCTTTTTAAACGGCTGTCTGTGGAATAAAATTTATAAGAAAGATATTATTTCGAGCTTCGATCCCGAGATGCATTTATGCGAGGACACAAAATTTAATTTTGATGTCTCCAAAAAAGCTGCCAAATGCCGCTATATTCCGGATATGCTATATCATTATAACCGCGCAAATTCTCAATCTACCCTGAATTCCTCATCCTATTGGGGCGATGAATTTATAAGTAATCACGAAAAACTTGTCACGCTCACCGCCGACGACAGGGAGTTGAATGATATCGCCGTCAAAGAATTGTTGAATTCGGTTTTTGTCATAGTGGACGCCGACATCAAGTTCGGCAGAAGCTATGAGGAAACAGAGTTTTTTTCTGCGGACTGCCTAAAGAAATATGTAGGCAAAATATATTTTAACAAGCACATCAGCTTCCGCAACAAGATTAAGTTTATGCTGTTACGTCGTTTTAAACACATATATTATTTCGCGGCAAAGCGCAAATTCGGATAATTATAAAAAGTCACGGTATCAAAGCCGTGACTTTTCTTTATGCGGGCTTATTATCTTTTCGAGTATGTTTTTGTCCGCGGGGCAAAATCTCCGTTTTTTGAAAAATTCGCGCAGATTTACTCTTTATAGATTATATCCCACAAACGCCGACATAAAAAGCGGAGTTTATTTGTACTTCCCGCCATTGACACCCGCATTTTAAATCGGTATAATTTAATCAATAAATATAAGGAGCTGTAAAATATCATGGAAAAGAAGTATGCGATTCTCGTCGTTGATATGCTCAACGATTTCGTAACCGGCGCGCTCAAGTGCGACAGAGGTCTTGCGATAGTCCCCAAGACCGCAGAGCTCGTCAAAGGTGCGAGAGAGAAGAACATCCCCGTCATTTTCTGCAACGACGCTCACCTCAAGGGCATTGACCACGAGCTCAAGTTCTGGGGCGACCACGCAATAGCGGGCACCGAGGGAGCAAAGGTTATCCCCGAGCTCGAAGTTTGCGAGAGCGACTACATTGTTCCCAAGAGACGCTACAGCGGTTTCTTCCACACCGACCTTGACCTTCTCCTCAGAGAGCTCGGCGTCAACACCGTTGTTCTGACCGGTCTGCACACTCATATGTGCGTGCGCCACACCGCCGCCGACGCATATCAGCTCGGCTATGACGTTGTTGCTATTAAGGACGCAACCAATTCCTTCACCGCAGAGGACTATGAGTACGGTCTGAGCTATCTCAAGGGCACCTACGATGCCGAGATTACCGACACCGACACCTTCCTCGCATCGCTGTAATCAACATAAGGACACATCAACCCTCCGACGGCACTGCCGAACGGAGGGTTTTTGTTAGTCATAAGAATAAATTTATTTCAGTATTCTGCCTACCGCGTCTATCTCGTCGGCTGTGAGTCCCGCGGAGATAAAATAATCCTCGACCGAACCGTAGCGGCGGAAAAGATACTCGAACACGGCGGTTATATTCTCCGCCGGGGCGCCGAGATGCGACATATCGCTCTCCCAGACGAGCCCCGTTTTCTTCTCTATCTCCCTGCGGTAAAACGGCTCGAGATAGCTCGAGGACAGGCGGTAATCCGCAACGATATCCTCGAAGTATACGCCCGTCAGGTGCAGTATCAGCGCGGCGGTTATGCCTGTTCTGTCCTTGCCGAGGAAGCAGTGGAACATCGACGGCGCGTCGACGCGCGACAGCTCGGAAAAGAGGCGCGCATAGTTGCCCTTGCACTCGCTCAGGCTCGTCACATATATCTCGGGCATAGTCAGCTCCATATGCGGCGAGGCGGGGTTTATTTCGAGCAGGGAGAAATGATAGTAGTTGATTCCGGGCTGATTTTCAAACTCCGACGGCATGGTTATCGCCTCGGAATCGCCGCGCAGGTCGAATACGTTCTTTATCCCGTAGTCGCGGAAGAACTCCATGTCGTTCGGCGTTGAGGCGCGCGGTCTGCCGCAGCGCAGAAGTCTGCCGTATTTCGTGAAGCCGCCGCCCTTTATCGGATATCCGCCGAGGTCGCGGCAGTTCTGTATGTTTTCAAGAGGCATATGTCTGAAGCTTTCCATAGCCCGCCCTCCTCATAGATTCTATCTCTATTTTAATGCATTCTCAAATATTTTTCAACCGTGAAAATGCAGAAAACGCCTTGAAAGCTGCAATTATTTTTCCTCTTATATATTACTGTGGAAATAATACAGGGTCATCGTCTGCGAATCGAAGAAGTAGACGTTGTAATAATCGTATTTTGAATAGGCTCCGTCGCCTATCGGCTTGCCTTCGCGGTCGTAAATATAGAGATAGTCGCTCTCATCGATATCGTCGCGCGAAAAACGGTAATTGTTCACAAGGTCGGCACCCTCGTCGCCGTCGCGCATAGAGTCTATAACCTGCTCGAACTCATCTATATATCCGAGAAGTTCCGTCTTGCTCTCGGCGGTCACGGGCTTGAAATATTCGCTCTCCCCGGGCTTCGCGCCGGGAAAGGTGTATATCCCGAAGTCCGTCGAATCCCCGAAGCCCGCGCAGCTGTAGCGCTGCACCGACATCGCCTTGCCGAGCGAGGCTATGACGGGATCTCCGCTTTTGAAAACGCAGGCGGAAAGCGACAACGCGAGCAGAAGCGCCGCCGATATCAGAGAAATCATTTTAAGCTTTTTCATTCTTTTTCACTCTCCCCCGGTACATATTCGAGCAGGTCGCCCGGCTGGCAGTCGAGAATCTCGCAGAGGGCATCGAGAGTCGAGAAGCGAAAAGCCTTTGCCTTATGATTCTTGAAATTCGAAACATTCGCCATCGTCATGCCCAATCTGTCGGCAAGCTCGGTGAGCGACATTTTTCTTTTTGCCATCATAACATCCAAATTTATAACTATCATGCCGTCACCCCGTTAAAATATCCCGTCGTTTTCTTCTTTTATATCCGCCGCGCGCTTGAACACGCCGCTCATCGCAGACGCGAGAACTCCCGCGACGATGCAGACGAAAATGAACACGAAAACAGGCAGATAATAAAACCCCATGAGCTCATATACAGCGAGCATCGAGCAGAGCACCGCCTGGTCGACTGAAAATATCAACAGCTCCGCGAAAGCGCATATTCCGATATTGCGGAATTTTTTCGCCGTTCCCATTGAAAACGCCTTGTCGGTGAAAATGCGCGAGCAGATGAGCTTCAGCTCAATGAGCGCCGCCAGATACGGCACGGCGCAGACGTAGACCGAAGCGGTGGTCAGAATCCAAGTATAGGGCGGCAGAGCCGAAAATTCGCCCGCTTTTATTATCGCAACGATTATAAAAGGCGAAGCGAGAACCGCAAGCAGCGTCAGCACTATGCCTGCAATCACAAGCCCGTTGAGGACGATTTTTTCTGTTTTTATTTTCTTGTCGTCTTTCATTTCACATACTTCTTCTCCTTGGTTTGCGAGGTCATTGTAGCACGGCGATTCAAGATTGTCAATAAATATTTATCGTTATTCTTTAAATTTTTACTGTTTTTCTGCGTATCGGCTGCAAAAAACTCCCAAGGCCGTTTAGCCTCGGGAGCTTTCGGTAAATTGAAATTACAGGAATCTTACAAGTATTCCCGCGAGCAGAACGGAGACTATAGTCACGCAGACGAAGCCCGCGACGAGCATTTTGGGCATTATCTCGGCGGTAATATTGTCTCTCTCGTCGCCCTCTTCGGTGCTTATGTTGATAGCCTCGGTGGTTATCAGCATATTAATCGGGAAGCCGGAAAAGGCGTTGAGGACTATCGCGTAGCACATGAAGAACGACTGCTTGAAAATCTTGCTTGCAAGCAGAGCCATGAGTCCCATGGCTACGGTCGCAAAGACGACGAGCGCTGCCGATATGCCGACAACGGATGCGATGCCGTCTGTGCCGGAGCTTGCGAGGGTCTTGAACAGTCCCATCATAAGCACGGTCATAACGAAGCCGTAGGAGCTCGCCTCATGGAGGGCGTCCGTCTCAACGAGCTTAAGCTCGTGCGCGGCGAAGCCGAGCAGCAGGCAGACAACATACATCGGGACATAGCCCTTTGTCACATAATCTATCCAGTAAGCGGCGAGAGTGATAAGTGCGAGCTTTAAAAGGATAATGGTGGTGCTTGTGGCTCTCTTCTTCTTTTTCTCGTCCTTCTTCTCCTCGGAGGCGGCTGTAGCGGCCTTGAATTCGCCGTTTCTGTAGAGCTTTGTGAGCCTCCTCGTCTCCTTCTTCAGGCAGAACGAGGTCAGCGGATAGCCGACAAGTCCCTGGAGGGAGAGGCAGACTATCGCAACAAGGGCCGCGGAGGTCTTGCCCGCTTCCGTAGCGGCGCTCGACATCATCGCGGTAGCTATTGCGCCGCCGGCGAGCGGAGGCGCTGCGGCGATCGCATTATCAAAGCCGAAGAGTGCGGTTCCGAGCGTCAGACATATTATCGTTATCGCGGCGACACCCATGAGCGAAATTATGACGGTCTTCCACTGCGCCGCCATCTCTTTTCTGCTTATGAGCGTGCCGAGGTGGGTGACGAGCAGACCGCAGGCGACTTTAAACAGCGCATCGGACACGCCCGCGTCGTCTATTATCGTCTTCGGAAAAAGCCCCGTAGAAAAGCCGACAAGCATAAGTATCATGATGACAAGCACCGAGGGTACCCAGCCCTTTGTCACCTTTGCCAGTATCTCCGAGATGGCGAACACCAGCAGCAGTGCGGTAAACGCGCCGAAAGCCGAAACTATTATAGACTTCACTTTATATCTTTCCCCTCATTAAAAAACGGTATTGCTATTAAAGGAACTTATCAAGCTCGCGCTCAACGTTCTCGTACTTCTTGACCTTGGGCTCGCGGATGAGCTTTCCTCTCGCCATGACCATCTTCACGTCACGAAGAGCGGTGAGGTCGTCGATAGGATTTTTCTCCGTAACGATAAGATCCGCGCACTTTCCGGGCTCGACGGTGCCGGTGATATCATCGATATGCGCTATCTCGGCGTTCCTCTTCGTAGCGGTATAGAGCGCAAACTTATTCGACACGCCGCAGTACTTGTGGAAATAGACAAGCTCTCTCCACATATCGTAGTGGGTGATGAACGGGCAGCCGGTATCGGTTCCGAGGCCGACGGGAATGCCGTTTGCAAGGCACTTCTCGGAGCAGTCGATTATGCCCTCAAAGACCACCTTGCCGTTGAACTGCGAAAGCTCGGTGGCGTGGCTTACGGAGCGGTCGAACAGCGCAAAGGGAAGCGCGGGAGAGAGCGTCGTAATGAGCGCCGCGTGTTTCTCCTTAAAGAGCGAGATTATCTCGTCATCCGCCTTCGCGCCGTGCTCTATAGTGTCCACGCCGTTTTCAAGCGCAACGCGCACGCCCTCGGGGCTCTCGACATGGGCGGCTACTATCAGTCCGCGCTTATGCGCCTCGTCGCACGCAGCCTTGACTACCTCGGGCGGCATTTTCAGCGCACCCGGCTCGCCCTTGACCTTTGCGTCAAGCACGCCGCCGGTTATCATAAGCTTTATGAGGTCGGGCTTATCTTCGGCGATTTTCGCAACAAAATCTCTCGCCTGCTCCGGGCTCTCGGCTATATAGGCGAGTGAGCCCGCCATGTGCCCGTCCGGGACGGAGACAGCCATATTTGCGGCGAGGATTCTCGGGCCGACTGTCTTGCCGGCGTTTATATCGTCGCGGATGCTCGAATCGGCGTTCTCAACTCCGCCGACGGTTCTTATGGTCGTAACTCCGCTGTTGAGCTGCATCTGAGCCGCGCTGCGGCAGACGGCCTTGATTATCTTGCGGAAAAGATTGTTGCTCGTCATTATCTTAACGAGCTTCTTCGGGTCGGACTCCTTCTTCTTCGGCTTGCCGCTCGAGGGAAGGTGGAGATGCATATTGATAAGACCGGGCATTATATATTTTCCGCCGAGGTCTATCTTCTCATATCCGGAGATGTCCGCGTTCCCGTCAACAATGGCGGCTATCTTCTCGCCATCGACAAGAATTATCTTACCGGACTGAGGCTCCATATCCTGAGTACCGTCGAGAATGATGCCGTTCACAAGTGCGTATTTCATTTTTTCGGTTCCTCCTTGAAAAAAGTGCAAGTCCGCATTGTATGTCGCGGCAGCTTATTGGCTTATGCGAATATTAACACGGTTGCTATGCTTAAAATTATAGAGCTTTTTCCTCCGTTTTGCAAGCTTTTTCCGTTTAAATCGCTGAAAAGTTTTCGTTTTTTATCACCTTTGAACGGAGAAGCGGATATTTGCGCTTGAAATTATGTTATGAGCATAAAAATACCGCCGCATCCGAAGACACGGCGGATTTTTGTTATGTTTTCTCTTACTGGATGAATCCGGCGACGGTGAGCATATACTCGCCGATCTGAGCGCCGAACTCGGGTGCGCCTTCCATGATAAGCTTGCCCTTCTTCGCGGAGTCAAGCATATCGTCAAGACCGAGCAGGATGCCCAGCGCGCTGTCGAGAGAATCGAAGCGGAGGGTGAAGAAAGGCATAGCTCTCTTGTAAACGCCTCTGCCGGCTCTCGATTTGCCCGCCTTTATGCGCAGATAAGCCGAAAGCTCATCGTGGCCGTTGACAGCCCACGCATAGACACGGTCGGGGCTCTTGAGCGCCCAATCGTGAACATCGGGATGGCCGAGCTTGTTGAGCTGGCTGATACCGCTCGAAAGCAGGTAGAAGTAGCACTTGACGAGCAGAGCCTTGGTGTCCTCGTCCTCCGGGATGCCCTTTGCGGTAAGCAGAGAGGACATCTTCAGCAGCACTGCCATGAACGAGGCGAACAGGCCGGGATGCTTTGCAATACCCTTCATCTTGGGCAGAGTCGAAAGGCTCATCTTGCCCTTGAAGAATGCGTTCATCGCCTCAATGCTCTTGAACTCAAGTTCGATGTGGGGAGCGGTGTCCACTTTATCGTTGTGAACGAGCCACTCGCCGCAGTTGACTACGAAATGGGTAGCCACCTTGCCGTCCGGGCTGTCGGGATCGAGAGCACTGACCTGCATAACGCCGTGCGCGTGCTCAAACTTCTTTGCGAGCGAGGGAACGTCGCTTGCAATTACCTTGATGAGCGGAAGGACAGCGTTGAGAAAAAGTTTATTTGTAAAAATCTCATCTCTTGATGCCATATAATCATTCCTTTCCTTATCGGGATACGGGCGAAGCTATTACACCTCGTCGTCCCAATCGTCATCAAGCTCGAAGTCCTTGCCCATGACCTCACGGACAGCCTCAACGATACCGTTCGAGTCGATACCGAGCATGGACATGATGTCCTCATGCAGTCCGATGGGAGCAAACTTATCCTGGATACCGAGCTGCTTGAATGCGCAGCCCTTACCGGATTCAACAACAACCTCTGCAACAGCACTGCCGAGACCGCCGATGACGTTGTGATCCTCAACGGTGATTATGCGGCGGGTGTCCATAACGGCCTTGAGGATAGCCTCGCGGTCGATGGGCTTAATGGTGTGCATATCGAGAACTCTGACCTTCAGACCGTCGGAGCTCTCAAGGAAGTTAGCCGCCTGAAGAGCCTGGAATGCGCAGGAGCCGCAAGCGATAACGGTGATATCGGTGCCCTCTTTAAGAGTGACAGCCTTGCCAAGTTCGAAGCCGTAATCGGTGTTCTCATAGAGGACACGGTCGAAGCCTCTGTTGATTCTGATATAGAACGGGCCGGGAGTCTCATATGCCGCACGGACTGCGTTGACAGTCTCCATACCGTCTGCGGGGCAGATAACGGTGAGGTTGGGCATAGCGCGGGTAACTGCAAGGTCGCAGATAGCGTGGTGGGTCGAGCCCGCCTGGCCGAACGAAGTACCCGAATGGGTAGCTATAACCTTAGCGTTGACATTCTGATAGCAGATGTCGGTGTGAAGCTGGTCGGCGCTTCTAAGAGAAGCGAAAACCGAGAAGGTCGAAAGGAACGGCACGAGGCCTGCTCTTGCCATACCTGCGGCGACGCCGAACATATTCTGCTCTGCGATACCGACGTTGAAGAATCTGTCCGGATAAGCCTCACCGAACATACCGATCTTTGTTGATTTGCCGAGGTCAGCGGTCAGCGCAACAACTTCGGGGTGCTCCGCGCCGAGCTCAACAAGGGTCTTGCCGTAATATTCCGCGGTAGAAAGAGCGGTTGATTCAACGGCTGTATAGGTCATTCCGCCTGCCATAATTATTCGCCCTCCTTTTCTGCTCTTGCTTTGCGTGCCTCATAGTACTTATCGAGGCTCTCTATAGCTTTCTTGTACTTCTCTTCGTCAATTGCGCCGTAGTGCCAGCGATAGTTGCCCTCCATGAAGTCGATGCCGGCGCCCTTTATTGTGTTGGCAATTATCATGACGGGAGAATCGGTCTTGTTCTCAAGAGCAAAGTCGATAGCGTCGCAAAGCTCTTTGATGTTGTGTCCGTCGACTTCCTTGACGATGAAGCCGAAGGAGCGCCACTTGTCGGCGAAGGGCTCAAGCTTCATGACATTCTCGGTCTCGCCGTCGATCATGCACTTATTGCGGTCGACGAAGGAGATCATATTGGTGACCTTGAAGTTGGAGGCCGCCATGGCTGCTTCCCAGTTTGAACCCTCGTCGCACTCGCCGTCGCCGAGGATGCAGTATGTTTTGTAATCCTTGCCGAGAACTCTTGCGGCAAGAGCGGTTCCGACTGCTATCGGAAGTCCGTGGCCGAGAGAGCCGGTGGAAGCGTCAACGCCGATAACCTTGTTCGAGTCGAGGTGGATGCCCATCTTCGAGTTCGTGTGGTTAAAGGTCTTGAGCTGCTCGGGATCGTTCCAGCCGAAATCGACGAGCACGGGAGCGTAAGCTATACCCGCGTGACCCTTACTGAGGATAAAACGGTCTCTGTCCTCCCACTTGGGGTTCTTGACGTCCAGTCTCATGTACTTGTGGTAGAGAACGGTAAGCATATCCATGACGCTCATGCCGCCGCCGATATGACCGCTGCCCGCCCAGTATGTGGTGTCGAGGCAAAGTCTGCGCAGCTCATGAGCCTTCTTTTCGAGCGCTAACCATTCCTGCTTTGATAATGGCATTTACATTTCCTCCTTACAGAAAACATTTTTTATCGTCTGAGTGAATAAGCGGGTACCCCCGTAACTCACAAAGCTTCTCTTTTACCCGGGAAATAACGCCGGATGAAGTATATGACCCGTGCACGGCAAAAATCACTCCGAACGTCAAAATATCCAAAGCTTTAAGCGCGCACAAAGTCATTTTTATCTCATATGCATATATAATAGCACAGAAACCCCCGTCTTGTAAAGACAGGACGGAGGTTTTTTTGGGAAAAATCAGGCAAGCTCGGGGTGATTCTTGCGAAGGGTGTTGAATGCATCCTCTGCAACATCAACGGTGTGAGCAATATCCTCATCGGTCAGGGACGCATTGATGAAATGGTTGTGGTGGCTCGTAAGGAATATGCCGCGCTTGACCATCTCGGCGATCCACTCCTGATGAAGCATGAGGGAATCGTCATCGGCAAGGCGCAGATAGAACAGCGACGGCTCGCCGGAGACTACAAGATGGAAGCCGTTGTTCGCGGCAGCAGCCTTGAGACCCTCGCCGACCTTGAGACCCTTCTCGCGGAAGATGGCAGGAGTGTTGAGCTTCTTCATCTTGTTGATGCAGGCGATACCCGCTGCGAACGGGATTGCGCTGAGCCAGTAGCTGCCGGTATAGGACAGGCTGCTAATAGAGCTCTTGAGGAACTCCTTGCCGCAAAGAGCGGAGACGTTCCAGCCGTTTGCAAGAGCCTTGCAGAAGCAGATAAGGTCTGCCTCGAAGCCGTAGAAGTGGTCACTGCCGGCGATATCAAGACGGAAGCCTGCGCGGACGTCGTCGACTATGAGGACGATGCCGTTCTTTGTGCAGAGCTCACGAACCTTCTGCCAGTAGCCGTCTGCGGGAAGCTGGTTGTCAAAGAAGTTGCCGTGGAGATAGGGAGTCGAGATAAACGCAGCTATCTCGCCCTCGTTCTCGGCGATAACTCTCTCGAGCGCGGGGATATCGTTCCAGTCTATATAGATGTTGTTTGCAACGTCCTCTTCGATAACGCCGGGATAGTCGACCTTCTGGGTCCAGGGCGAAATACCGTGATAGAAGCCGTTGATGAAGATTATCTTCTTGCGATGGGTGTGGGCTCTTGCGGTCATTATGGCGGCGGTGGTGACATCGTTGCCATTCTTTGCGAAGAAAGCCCAGTCTGCGCAGTTTACGGTGTCAACAAGCAGCTCCGCGAACTCGACTGCCTTGTAGGACGGCGAGGTGGTGCAGTTGCAGACCTTTGCCTGAGCGATGGCGGCCGCGTCGACGTCGGGGTCGTTGTAGCCGAGAACGTTCGGGCCGTATGCGCACATATAGTCTATGAATTTGTTTCCGTCAACATCCCAGAAATAGGAGCCCTGCGCTCTGTCGCCGAAAAGCGGGAACGCGCTGACGGGGATAAAGCAGCCCTCTGCCGGGCCGAGGTGGCCGTAGACGCCGGAAGGAATGACCTTTTCGGCTCTCTCGAACATCTCTCTGCTCTTTGTGTAATCGTTAATCTTGAAGCTCATTAAAGTTCCCCTCCCTTATGCCAAGTACAGAGCAACTCTGTCGAGCAGTCTGTTCATATTGTCTATCATCGAGATCATGCCCTTCATGGTGATAGCGCCCATGCCTATGCAGGCAACGGCGTTTATCTTTCCGTCGAAGAGGTCTCTTGCAAGATCAATTGAAGCGAACTCCATATCGGCGCGCGGATTCTCGCAGCGCTTCTTTATGGTTACAAGGCGTCCGTTCTTTGCGCGGATCGTAGCCGCGGGACCGTCCTTTATGCCGAGGCCTATCTCGCCGTCAACTATGTGGGATGCCGAGAACTGACCGATCTTGTCGTTGTTGGCTATCTGAGATATAGCAACAGCGATGGTGTAGAGCATGAGCGTGGTGCTCTGCTCGAAGAAGGTTCTGTCCTGAAGATCCTCGGGCGAGGGACGCATATATTTCGCAAGCAGGTCGGTCAAGGGGGTAAAGGTCTTGAGGAGGAACTTGATGTGCTGGAATCCCTTCGAGGGGATGGGTGTTACGGTTCCGTCAATAAGACCGTTGAATTTTTCGCAGGAAGAGAACGGCAGTTTGACGTCGCACTTGCCGACGCCCTGCTCCATCCTGCATCTTCCGTTTTTGAAGGTTATCGTGGCGCTCGGGCCGTCTTTAACTTCAAAGCCTATCGAGATGGGCTTCGTGTTGGTGAGCATTGCGCTCGCCTCCGGGACTATCTCGCAGAGATTCTCCAAAGTTCCCAAGACAGCATAAAGGTTAATGTACGCCATTGTTTTCTGATCAGTCAACCTTCATTCCTCCTTTTTAAATTGATAAAAATATTCAGAGCCGGTTTTTTGAACGCCGGTTTACTCTTGGACTGTATTCTACCACATTCTATGCCTTAAAGTCAATTGCATACCGGAAGCGTAGCAAAAAATTCACAAAATCGGCTGATTTTTTCGGGCTTTTATACTTATTTTTTCGGCGTTTTTCGATAAATCCGTAAATTTTTCTCCGTGCTACCGCCGACCCTCCGAATACTTCTTTTTCGGAAAGTAATAATAAAATAATTTTTTCAATATCGGCGGCGGCAAATTCACCGTCCGGCAGCCCTTTGCCGGCTAACGGCGCCGCTTTATATTCTTCTGTCGTTGCGCGACTCGTGCTTTATCAGGCTTATGACTATTATATACATAGCCGCCACAAACGCTATGAATATAGCGGTCGAAAGCGTTGTGCCTATCATGGCGCAGGAGTCGTAGAAGCCGTGCAGGAACACGGCGGAGAGGTATGAGGCAAGGAGATTGAGCACCTTTTTCCCCTTGCAGCCGAGGTCGGAAAAGAGCTTGGCGCGCCCGTAGAACAGACCCATGAACACGGCAAAGCCCATATGCCCGGGAACGGCGAGCACCGCGCGCGGGAGCGCGACGGACAGGCCGAAGTTCATAACATACTTTATATTCTCAAACGCGGCGAAGCCCAAAGAGACCGAGACGGCGTAAACTATTCCGTCAAAGCTGTAGTTAAAATTCGGATTCTTCCAGGTTCTGAGCTTCATCAGCAGGAACTTCGTCCCCTCCTCGACAACCGCGACAACCGCGAAGGCGAGGATTATTTTATAATATTTATCGTTTTGGCTCACCTGGTCGTTGAGTATCTTTTCGCCTATCATTTCGAGCACTATCGACATCAGCGCCGCAACGATACCCATGAGAATCAGCGACAGCAGCAGCCCGGGCGGCTCCTTGTCGACCGTGTCGTGCTTATAGATATAGCGCAGCAGAAACACCGCTGGCAGTATTGCCGCGAGGATATATATTGAAAATATCGCCGCCGAGGGAAGAACAAAAAACATTTTATCAGCTCCTGTTTTGCTCAGAGCGTTGCGAACCGCGCCGTCAATGCGTCGCTTCGCGTGCGCCAAAAGCTGTTTGCAACTATTTTAACGGTATATTCCGTTCGGGTCTTGAGTCCGCATATATGCTCGGTGAGAGTCGCGGGCATATCGTACAGATAGTAGCGTGAGGTTATGTTGAGATGCTTTTTTACAAGTCCGTCGCCGCTCAGAATATATATGTCGTAGCTGTCCGGGCGGTCTTTCCCGCTCGCCTGATTGAAAGTAATATCGCAGCCGTCCGCCGTTATATTTTCTACAGATATCCGCGCGTTTTCAAAAAACGGTCTCTCCGCCGTCACATAGCGCGCGTCGGTATATTTAAACGAATCTATATTCCACGGCTCGTCTATCTCCCAAGTATAGGGGAAGAAGTGCCCGGTGAGTACGTCGTAGGGATAGACCCTGACTCTGCCGCCGGTGTCGGCCTCGACTATCAAAAACTGCGCCGCGCTGCCGTCCTCGGGGGGTATGGTACCGTGAGCCTTGTCGAACTCGTCGAGCTCGAAGTAGCTCAGCGTCCCCGTTCCGAAGGCGCTGAAATGGCGCTGATGCGCGGAACGCGGGTCATTTATCGGCGCATGGGAATGGCCGGAGAAATCGACTGTCTGCGGATAATTCATAAGTATATCCGTTATCTCGTCCTCGCCCCAATTTATGCTGCCATAGACTGTGTCGGTGATATGCGGGTGCTGAAAGAAGAATATCGGCTTTCTGCCGTCTCTCTCGGCCGCTTTTTCAAGCTCCGCCGCCGCAAATTCGCGCTTTTTTTCGTCGAAGTGGCAGCCGCCGGTCGTTGTGACGGCGATGAAATCAAAGCCGTTTATAATTTCATGCGTGTCGGGCGTCAAAGAAAATATCTCACCGAAGCGGCGCAGGGCATTCTCCTCGCCGTCGCTCATATATTCGTGGCTCCCCATGGTCATTATCAGCCTCGCTCCCGAGGGCAGACCGCCGTCAAGAAGCTTTTTGACCTTGCGCATCTGAAGCTCGGTGCCGCGCGAGGCGAAGTCGCCGACAATGACGAGTGCGTCAAGTCCTGCATATCTCCCGTCCGAAGAGC
>ULWH01048995.1_pt1 | contig 29178 bp, 19 predicted proteins | sample 1960201 | NCBI WGS metagenome assembly ULWH01 (sample SAMEA4835808, study PRJEB28245) | human gut metagenome | biome: gut microbiome; material: fecal sample | place: Denmark | collected 2008
GATCAACGGGTTCAAAGAGATCCGGTAAGAGTAGTCGGACAACCACTTACTCATAAAGTACCAGATAGCCGGTGTCGCAATTACGAAAGCGATGCCGACATACATCAGGAACGAGCCGATCAGACGGAACAGAATAGCCCGGTTATCCGAACCGAACACCTTGCGGATAGCTACCTCCTGCGAACGTTGCTGGATAAAGTAAGTCGACATGGCCAACAATCCCAGCATAGAGATCAGAATGGCTATTCCGGCGAAGATGGAAACGATCTTGGTGGTACGTAGCTCCGCCTCAAACGACCTCTGCACCTGCTCATCCAGATAAGTACCGTCGAAATCCAGTCCGCCGGAAGCCGTTTTATATATATCACGTATTTTTTCGTAAGCGGTGTACGTATTTCCTTCCACTTCCACAAGGATACTCCAGGGATATACATCTTTCCGGGCACTGATACGAACCATAGCCGGACGGGTCTCATCCGTAATATTGCCTTGCTGAAAATCACTTACGATACCGGCTATCGGTGTAGCTTCTTTATTCCATAGAAAACTGGGAGCATCCTCCGGTAGTTCCATATCCTTCATCGCCTTCTGGGTCACATACCAGCTATTTTCGGCTAACTGGTTGTCACGGACAATCTTATAGCCTAACATGTTGAATGCCGTACTATCCATGATGAATTGCTGGAAGCCGAGGAACTTACCTTCATAATCGGCAGACTGATTATTACTTCCGCTAAGTGGCATACCGGCAACCAGACCGACCCGTTTAACGAAAGACTGGCGACCGAACTCGTCGATGGCGGCATTACGGTCGGAGTTGTTGGCAAAGTGATTTTTTATCTCCAGGATATTCTTTGTATTGTATCCGAGTGGTGCACTGATCAGGTGACGCGATTGCAGAATCATGACAATAGAAGCGGCGATCATCGCAATCGTGATCCCGTTCTGGAAAGTGATGAAGATTTTACTGAATACCATCTTCGTCTGCCGGCGGAACGTACCGCGCACAATATCGATCGGCTTCACCGACGAGATCAACACGGCCGGCAGTAACCCGGAAAGGAAACCGATCAGTAAGATCAGCACGATGGCAGCCATGATCCATACCGGCGTGAAGGTCGCCCACATGTCAACCTTGGTCTGCAACAGGTTGTTTACAAAAGGAACCGCCGCAAGCGCCAACAGCCAGCCTATTCCGAAAGAGAGAACAGTCAGTAAAGTAGACTCCTCCATCAAGCGCAGGAACAGCTCTTTACGGGATGACCCCAACAAACGGCGGGTTGCCATCTCTTTAGCCCGCTGACCGGCCTGTGCCACTGTCAGGTTTATATAGTTGAATATCGCAAAGATTAAAATCAGGATACCAACGGACAACAGTACGATAACGAAACGTTTATTACCGAACTGAACGGATCCGAACCCTTGCGAACCGCTAAAATACATATCATGCAAAGGCATCAAACCGACTTCTTTCCACATACCCTGCTTATAAGGCCAGAACGATTCCTTGAAATAACTAAGTATATCATCGATCTTCGGAGTCAGGTCGGCGCCCGGTTTCATCATCAGGAAAGGAACGGCTGCACCGGCATTTCCGGAGTGCTCCATACTGATCGAGCCGTTAAACTCATTCGCACGTTCGGCACGCATCAGCAGATCGGCATAAGGGATGGTTGAGTTTTTGATATCTTCCATAACACCGCCAACCATGTAAGATGTTGAATCGCCGATCACGACACTTTGTCCTACCGGGCTTTCGGTACCAAATAGTTTGTTGGCGAAGGTACGCGAGAGTACCACATTTCCCCTGTCTTCCAATGCCCGCTTCGCATCCCCTTCCAGCAGTTTGAAAGAGAAGAAATTGAAGAAACAGGAGTCGGTAGCTATGACCTTTGCAGTCAGTTTTGTCTCGTTTCTTTTTACAGTCTGAGGGGCGACTCCGGTGGAAATGACCGGACAGACCTTTTCGATCTCCGGATAACGCTCCTTCAGGTTATAAGCTATCGGTAGACCGGAAACCGGACCCATATCGCTGGTCAGCACATAAATACGATCACCGTCGGTATGGAACTTATCGACAGATAATTCCTGCACGGTGTAAACGGCGATCAGGATAACGAACATCAATGATACCGACAGTCCGAACACGTCGATCGCCGTGTATGCCTTATTCCCTTTCAGGAATTTCAGAAACGATTTTATATTCAACAGGTTATTCATACTCTTCTTTTTATATTATGTATCTCTTCAACTAGATTACTTGTTTGCAATACTATTCACCGGATTGCTATTAGCCGCTTGATGGCTCTGGAAAAAGACTGTCACGAACGATATGAGCAGACAGAAAGCTCCGGCTGTAACAAAGATCAGCGGGTTCAGGGATATCCGGTATGAATAATCGGACAACCATTGATTCATAAAATACCAGATAATAGGTGTTGCAACGACAAAAGCAATGCCGACATAGACCAGGAACGAGCTGACCAGACGGTATAAAATGCTCTGGTTGTCTGAACCGAATACCTTGCGGATAGCCACCTCCTGCGAACGTTGCTGGATAAAATAGGTAGACATAGCCAGCAATCCCAACATAGAGATCAGAATGGCAATACAGGCAAAGATGGAAACGATCTTGGTGGTACGCACTTCCGTTTCAAACGATTTCTGAACCTGTTCGTCCAGATAAGATGCACTGAAATCGAATCCACCGGATATCTTCTTAAAGATCTCGTCTAATTTATTGTAAGCCGTATAAGGATCCCCTTCCACTTCTACCAAGATCGACCAGGGGCCGAGGTTAGACCGGTCGACAACACGAATCATTGTCGGAGCAGTTTCATCTGTGACATTTCCTATATGGAAACCACGCAGGATACCGGCTATCGGTATGATGTTTCCACCCATGTTAAAACTGGGAGCATCCATAGGCAATTCCATAGCATGCATAGCCTGCTCGGTCAGATACCGGCCTTTGTTTGCCAACTTATTATCACGCAAAACTTCCAGTCCCAACATACTGAAGGCAGTGCTATCCATCGCTAAATCACGGAAAAGTATATTCTTTCCTTCGTAATTGGCTGAAGTTCCGTTACACCCGCTCAATGGCATCCCGTTAGTCAGTCCGATACGCTTAACGAACGACTGGCGGGCAAACTCATCGATAGCCGCATCGCAGTTGGATCTGTTTCCAAAGTTATTATTGATCTCCAGAATATGTTTCGTATTATATCCGAGCGGAGCATTGATCAGATGGTATGATTGCAGGATCATGACAATAGAAGCGGCAATCATCGCAATCGTGATCCCATTCTGGAAGGTGATGAACACTTTACTGAACACCATCTTCGTCTGCCGACGGAACGTACCGCGTACAATATCGATCGGCTTCACCGACGAGATCAGTATAGCCGGCAGGAATCCGGCAAGAACACCGATCAATAGGATCAGCAAGACTGCTGCCGCAAACCAGACAAGCGTAAACGTAGTCCCCAGATCGATCGGCATATTGGGTTGCAAAAGATTATTGACAAAAGGAACTGCCGCACTCGCGAACAACCATCCGATAGCGAAGGAAAGTATTGTCAACAAAGTAGATTCTTCCATCAGCCGGAAAAACAATTCTTTGCGTGATGAACCTAGCAAACGCCGGGTAGCCATCTCTTTCGCCCGCTGTCCGGCCTGAGCCACCGTCAGATTGATATAATTAAAAATAGCAAAAATCAGGATAAGGATACCAACCGACAAAAGTACGATCACGAAACGTTTATCTCCCCCCTTAATCATGCCTTCCGTATTTATCCCCGAAAAATACACATCTTCAAGTGCCTCGAAGCCGACCTGATGACGCTGCCCCTGCTGATATATCCAGAATCTCTCTTTAAGGAAACTGAGCACGTCATCTGTTTTCTGTCGCAGGTCGGATCCCGGCCTCAACATCAGGAAAGCAGAGGTCGAACCTGCATTCATCGGATTATCCATATGGATCCACTGGTTATATTCAGTAGCCCGCTCTACCCGGAACAGCACATCAATATAAGGCAAAGTTGAATTTTTAATATCTTCCATCACCCCACTGACAGTAAAAGAGAGTGAATCTCCTATAATAATACTTTCCCCTACCGGATTATCCGCGCCAAACATTTTATTGGCAAAAGTACGCGACAGAACAACACTGCCTTTGTCTTCAAGTACCCTATTCGGATCACCATCCAATAATTTAAATGAAAAGAAGTTGAAGAAGCAAGAGTCTGCAAGCATTACTTTAGCACTCAGCTTTGTCTCATTCCGCGTAATGACTTGCGGGGGAATATTACTGGTGATAATGGGGCAAACCTTTTCTATCTCCGGATAACGTTCTTTCAGGAAATAAGCAATAGGAAGCGCCGTGGCAGGTCCGTCATCGCCGGTTAGTAGAAAAATACGATCTCCGTCAGTATGGAATTTATCGACAGATAATTCCTGAGAGGTGTAAACGGCGATCAGGATAACGAACATCAACGATACCGATAGTCCGAACACATCGATTGCCGTGTATGCTTTATTTCTGCTTAGAAATTTTAGAAATGACTTTATATTAAACAGGTTATTCATCTTTTTATTAGGGTTTATGTTTTACTCCAAGCGAGAAGGGTAACATATCCCACCTTCACAGGTAGGATATGTTCATGTTTGTTCTTGACTTTTTAAATCTAGCTATATGTTTATGTGTCTGGAAAAATCTTTCGATCAGATAAATTCGCTTACCGATGAAACGATGCTACCGTCGAACAGGTTGATGATACGGTGGGCAAAGCTGGCATCATGTTTGGAGTGGGTTACCATGATAATGGTTGTTCCCTCTTTGTTTAGTTCGGTAAGCAACTGCATAACTTCGGCACCGTTCTTGGAGTCCAGGTTACCGGTCGGCTCATCGGCAAGGATGATCTTCGGGTTGGAAACGACGGCACGGGCAATGGCTACACGCTGCTGCTGACCTCCGGAGAGCTGTTGTGGGAAGTGAGCGGCACGGTGGCTGATGTTCATACGTTTCAGGATATCGTTCACCATTTGTTTGCGTTCGGAAGCTTTTACTTTCAGGTAAGTCAAAGGCAGTTCCACATTCTCGTAAACATTCAGTTCGTCGATCAAGTTGAAGCTCTGGAATACGAAACCGATATTACCTTTACGTACCTGTGTACGTTCTTTCTCTTTCAGGTGGCCCACTTCCTTATCAGCCAGGTAATAATCACCCGAAGTCGGGTTATCCAACAAGCCCAAAATATTTAATAATGTTGATTTACCGCAACCGGAAGGTCCCATGATGGCAACAAATTCTCCATCCTTCACTTCCAATGATACATTGTTCAATGCTATTGTTTCTACCTCTTCTGTACGGAAATGTTTACTTAATCCTTCAATTTTAATCATGGCTATTTGTTATTAAATTATACAATTCTATTTGTTTTAATACTTCTGTCTATATAAGGGCAAATAGTGTGCCAAAGTTGGTAATTAATTAGTTTACAAACAACTAGAATAATTACTATTTTGCCGATGTGTCAAAATATTAGACAGTGGTGTAAATTTATTAGACAGTAGACAGGCCAAAACAAAAGCATCCGACCTTCCCAGGCCGGATACTCTCCAATATAGTTACATTTTAATCATTTGGTGTTCTGTATATCGAACACTCCGGTGTCTATGAAGTCTGTATCAAATTCGAAATTCCCGGCTTTTTTAGGATTATAATCGAAACGCTCGATCTTGCTGACCGTCACCTTGCCGGACTTGGAGACAGACAAGGAATAGGAAATATCCGTATTCCCGCTTCCGAACCGGTAGAATGAAGGCAACAGCTTCCCGCTCTTCTTGTCGTCGATGATCTTGTAGGCGGCATTCTTGTCCTTATCAAAGGCTGCCACAAATTCATCCAGCAGTTTCTGGTTGTTTGAGAAAGTAACCGTCTTGATGATCTTCTCCGTCTTTTTCGTCTCCCGGTTCTTGTTATAGATCACGTTCATATCGATCGTATCCATGTTCTCGCACTTCTTCATAAGAGCGTTCAGGGATTCCTGCGCCTTCAATCCTTCGGTCATACATCCTGCCAGGAGGATTACACACAATAAAATAGTTTTCTTCGCTTTCATAATGTTTATCTTTTGATGATTGATACTGTTCATTCCTTTTACTCGTTATATAAGATCCATTTCATCTCCTGCCGGAAATACTTGTTCGGATTTTCCTTCAGTATTTTCAGGTAAGGGTTGGTGGCATTTATTTCCCTGTCACGAAGTAGTTTTTCTTTCCGGTTGACCTGCCGGGCTATTTGTTCGGCCTCTTCCTGCTGAAGTTTTACTTCGCGGAGGCTGTATTCCAGTTCCGGCAGGATCTCCTTCATGTCGGTAATACGTACGCCGTTGCGTACGATGTAACTTCCTTCGTAGGGATTGAAGGAGGCCGGACGGTCAAAGCCCAGGGAATAAACCAGAAAGAACAAGAGGGAGACGGCGACACCGGTTCCAATCCATAACCAGAACTTTCCGGAGGATTTCAGGGAGGTGCGTCCGGCTTCGTCAGACTGTCCGCTGAATTCCTCTTTGATCCCTGTCTCAAAATAGGCGAATACGGACTGGTATGATTGGAGTGCTTCCGGGACGCCGGGGCTATTGAAGAATGCATACAATTCCTGCTCTTCCGCGTTGGAGGTCTGTCCGTCGAAGAAACGTTCCAACAAATCTTCTATATGTTTCTGTTTGTTTGTCTGCATAGCTGTTACATTTTAAAAAATAATTCTTTCACCCGTCTTCTGGCACGTGAGAGATTCATACGGACGGCTTCGGGAGTGCTGCCGGTCAGGGAAGCGATCTCCTCCACTTCGTATCCGTCGACATGCTTCATGCGGAGGATAATCTGCTGAAGGCCGGGCAAGCGGTCGATGATGCGCATCACCTGGTCGACATTGTCTTTCTGCTCCAGGTCGGTGTAAGGGGTCGACCAGTTACTGGGGACGACAGACTCGGTGAGCTGTTCCCTCTGCCGCAGCTGGAACGATTTGAGCCGGTTCAGCGACAAATGCTTCGTCGTTTGCAGAGCCACAGCCTCCACGCTGTCATACCGGTCGAGTTCCCCGCGGATATACCAGAGTTTCAGAAAGACCTCCTGCACGACATCCTCCACCTCTTCCGGATCGTCCAGCAAACGGCCGGCGCAACGGATCAGCTTTTGCCGCAGGGGTACTATTTCTATTTTAAACTGTTCTTGTTCCATTCTACTATAAAGACAACCGGGTGAGGGAAACGTAACATTTTATCTTGAATAAATATGCTATTCTTTTATTAAACCCGTTTATTAATCATATATTTTTACCTAAGTTTGCAACATTGTTTTAAATATAAAAACATTTCATCTATGAATATCAAATATTTGCTGTTAGTATCCATATGGATGCTGTTATTTGCCGGTTGTAAGGATTCCAACACCGAAGATAACTTAAAATTGGAATTATCGGAGTCATCTTTTGAGAATATCAGCAGCGAAGGAACGACGTTGACTGTGGAGATCAGCAGCAGTAATACCTGGACGGCGGAGACTTCTTCGACCTGGTGCAAACTCGTACCTGCCCAGGGGGCAAGCAATCAACCGATCAAGATAGTCGTAGATGCCAACTTAAATACAACCGCAAGAGACGCTTCAATCGTCATAGCTTCCTCCGGAATAAAAAAGACGATCACTGTCAACCAGCAGGCCGGCAGTACAAGCGCAGGCGAATATCATTATGAACTCCCCGTCATCTTCCACGTGTTGTACAAAAACTCCGGCGATCCGTTGCAATATGTCAGTCAAAACCGTTTGGCAGAAATACTAAACGCAGTCAATGACCTGTACAAAGACAGGAGCAATAGTATCGGTATGAACCTGACTTTTACGCTGGCGACTACGAATCCCGACGGGGAAACATTAACTTCTCCGGGAGTGGAATATATCGAATGGCCGGACAGCTACCCTATCGACTGTGAAGCATTTATGTCCGACAATACCGGAAAAAACGTAAAATACCTTTGGGATCCTAACCAGTATATCAATGTGATGATTTATAACTTTGCATCGGACCCGGAAACAAATTCCGTCACTTTGGGTATTTCTCATTTGCCATTCACTACCACAGGCAACAATTCTCTGGAAGGGCTCAATGAAACCAAGTATTCTTACCTGGAATTAAAGAACCTCAATTTCCCCTATTGCTGTTCCATCAACAGCCTTTATATCGACCAGCAATCGACTTCTACCACCTACAATACGACCGATGTAACCGTGACTGTGGCTCACGAGCTAGCTCATTATTTAGGAGTGCACCACGTCTTTTCGGAAGATGAAAACGGCACCTATGACGGATGTACCGATTCTGATTATTGCAAGGATACGCCGACATACAATAAAGTGTATTACGACCAGTGGATAGATATTCAACTGTCTTTGGGAGTACGTGACTTGCCTACCCTCGCTTTAAGGGAGAACTGCACGACCGGCCAGAAGTTCACGTCGCGTAACATCATGGACTACGCCTTCAGCTATTCCGACCAGTTCACACAAGACCAGCACGACCGCATCCGCCATGTATTGGCCTATAGCCCGTTGATCCCCGGGCCGAAGAAAAACCAGACAAAAGCCGGAGCCGCCATCAACGGAGTACTGGAATTGCCTATACGTACTGTAAAATAGAGGAAAGAAGATTAGATAATAAAAAAACTGTCGAAGTGCTTTCTTGGTTTCAGGCTAGCACTTCGACAGCGATGCAACTCCCCGGCAGGATTCCGGCCGGGATTTCGACAGTTTTCCCTAATCCGCCTTTATACTCTCCACCGGATTCTCATTCGCCACATTCCAGGCACGTACCAACACGCAAGCGATGATAATGACGTAGACGAACAAGGCCGCCCCAATGAATATAAAGAAACTGAGATGGATGCGTTCGGCGAATTTCTCCAGCCAGCCCGAAGCGTTGATGTAAGCGATAGCCACCCCGATCGCAAGAGCCGGAAGGGCGATGTAGGAAATATCACGCGAAAGCATACGGAGGATATTCACGGCCGTAGCCCCGTTCACCTTGCGGATGGCTATTTCGCGGCCGCGACGGTTCGTCTCGTCGGCTGTGTATCCCAGCAAGCCGATCAGGGCAATGATCAGGGTTACGATACCGCTGATCATGATCGCGTCGCGGAAATCGCGGTCGTCCTGATACTGGCGGACAACATCCATTTTATATACGGAGGCCTCTACCACCTTGCCGGTTATCGTTTCGGTAAGCACCCGGTTCACTTCAGCCAGGTTGTCCGACGACATCGTGTTCATCTTGATCAGGATATTCACGGGAGGATTATAACAATCAGGTGTGGCGTAGAAGAAAATCGAAGCACGTTCGTCCGGGCCTTTCAGCGAGCCGATACGGAAATCGTCGAACACGCCGCAGACGGTAAACGCTTTCGTCCCGTTGCTATGTTCGGACACCATTACGCCTTTGCCGATGATACTGCCCGTCCAGCCTGCCGTCTTTTCCATCAGGTCGACGAATTTACGGCTGACCATGATTTTATCGCCGTTGGCCTCGTCGGGACGGAAGGCATGGCCTTCAACGACGGGTATCTCCATCAGGTCGAAATAATTGTCGCCCACGAAATACATGTCGGCTATATTGAAGAGATCGCGATCGTCTCCCGGAATATTTATGTTATTGCCGGACGGATAACTGAAAGGCAGTTCTGTGCTGCTCGATACCATCTGCACCTGCGGCAGGCGGCGCAATTCGGCCATCGCACGGTCGCGCACCTGGGAATCGACACCGCGTGTATTGCAATAAACCAGGTTCTCGTAAGCGTAACCGGGGTGACTCGAAATCATCGTATCATACTGCCGGCTGATGGTGATCAGCAGCGCCACCAGATAGGCCGTGGCAACGAATTGCACGAACAGTAGGCAGAGCTTCCAGTAGCGTTTCGACTCTTTTACACTGCGGAAAGCCGATGCCACCGGAATGCGCATGAAAAGCCAGGTCGGCACGAAGCCCGTCACCGCAAATACCACCACGCAAATGGCCAGCAGGATCGACATCGTAGGCAACGTGAAGAGCGCCGACAGCGAGGCGGACAACAAATCTTCTATCTTCCCTTTGAAAATGACGATCAGGAAAGCCGCCAGCAACAACGACAACAGCAGGTGCAGGAACGATTCGGAGAGGATCATACCGAAGATGTTCTTTCCGGATGCACCGTAGCATTTATGTACGGCCACCTCTTTGGCGCGGCCGATCAGCGTGGAGATCACGACCAGTATATAATTGAGGACGGCGATGGAGATCAGGATGATCGCCATAAAGATGAGCATGTAGTTCATGTCCTTCACCTCCTTATTATTATTGTGGATGTCCTGCAACGGAGAGATGGAGTACGACAAGTCTACCCCGGCTTTCTTCAGGCCTTCCATATCCTGGTTGCGCTCCTGCATCTGGCGGATGGCGGGGGCCAGTCCGTTGGGATCGGTGCCGGGGAGCAGCTTCACGTAAGCGATGTAACGGTCGTTTCCCAGCCAGTTGGTCGTGCTCCATTCGGGCATGGCGGCGAGCGAAGCCACGGCATCATAGCGCAAGTGGCTATTTTCGGGGATATCCTCAAACACACCGCCGATGGTGAAGGGAGAGCCGTGGTTGGTGTCGCGGACGAAGGTCTTGCCTACCGCATCCCCCACGCCACCCATCTTCTCGGCCAACGAACGGGAGATCATCACGTAGCCGGGACGTGCCAGGGCATCTTTCGGGTTGCCCACCAATATGGGACGGGGGAAGATGTCGAAAAAGCTGGTGTCGGCCAACAGGATCGTGGCGGTGAGGTATTGCTCTTCAGGAGTCATGATCAGTTCGTTGTTCTCGCCGATACGGGTGTAACGGGTGGCAAACTCCACACCGGGCACCTCGGCTTTCATACCGGGGGCGATGGCGCCGCTCACCTGTCCCCAGGAGTCTTTTTTGCCGTCTCTGTTCAGGTCTGACTTCACGAGATAAATCCGTTCGTTATCCGGATAGAAGTTATCGTATGAACGCTCGAAGCAGACTTTCGCTACCAACACTAGTCCCATCGCCAGTCCGACGGCCAGCGCAAGGATCTTGATCCCGTTACTCCTCCCCTTCTTAAAAAGGGAACGGAGTGCCATGTTAAAATTCTTCATATCTATTATTGTCTTTTTATTTTATTCCGGATATATATGCTTTTTCTATTCCGACTTCAGGCTCAACACCGGATTGGCATTCGCCACCATCCAGGTACGGTAGACCACCGTCATGAGGATAACCGCCAGCACGACCACGGAGCCGGTCAGGAACAGGCCGGCATTCATCGGGATCTTCTCCGAAAACTGCTGCAACCACTTTTCGCCGGCAAACCACGAAGCACCCGCACCGATCAGAATAGCTGGCAGTGCCATCCATACAATATCCGAGGAGATCAGACGGAGGATATCACGTTCGGTTGCCCCGTTGATTTTGCGTACGGCAATTTCTTTCCCGCGGCGGTTCGTCTCGTCGTTGATGTAACCGATCAGACCGATCAGGGCGATGATCAGGGTGATGATGCCTCCGGCCATCACCGAGTCGCGGAAAATACGCGAGGTATCGTAGAGCTTCGTGAGGCTGAAACGGTAATCTATGAGATTGATGTCGCGGTCGGGCAGGAATTCTTTTATTACATTATTTATATGGGCCAGATTCTCCGCATTCCTTTCACGGAACTTGATGACGAGGGTCTGCTCGGCCCGTTTACTGAAAAAGATGGCGGAGTTGACCATGCCTTCCTGGCCGATCTGTCCGATGCGTACGTCGTCGTAGACGCCGACAACGGTGAAGGGATCGTCCGTGCCATGCCCGCCGATATCGAGCCTCTTGCCTACCACGCCGTCTTTCCATTCGAATACGTTGGCCAGTTCGGTAGCCATCTGGCGGCTCAGCATGACGAGTTGCATGGAGTCGGAATAGGATTCGTCGAAGGCTTGTCCCTCTATCACCTTCATCTCCAGTAGTGAGACGAAGTTGGCATTGGTTCCGTAAAGATCCTGGAAATGGGCCACGGCATCGTCCGTACCGGGACGGTAGACGATATCGCCCGAACCGGAAAAGGCCGGCAATTCGTAGCAGGTCGTAACGTCTTCCACTTCCCCCTGCTTGCGGATTTCATCCATCAGCGCTTTGCGGGAAGATTGGGAAACGCCTTCCAGGTTACAATAAGCCAACCGGTCATAAGAGTATCCGGGATTTTCATTCACCATGAAACTATATTGCCCGCCAATGATGATGAGCAGGCATACGAGGAAACCTACCGCAACGAACTGGATAAACAGCAAGGCTTTCTTCCACGACCGCCGGGAGTTGGTGTACGAACGGAATACCAACGCCACGGGAATCTTGGCGAACAGTTGCGAAGGCAGCAGGCCGGCCACCAGAAACACCAGCACACAGACGCCCAGCAGGATCATCAGCGTATCGGGCGTGAAAAGCGACGACAGCGAGGTGCCCAGCAGCTCTTCCACGATCCGGCGGAAACCGAATACGAGGAGTGTGGAGAAGACAACGGATATCAATAGGTTGAGAAATGTCTCCGAGAAGATCATGTCGGTGATGTTCCAGCCTGTCGCGCCGTAGCATTTATGGATCGCCACATCCTTCGAGCGGGTCACCATCGAGGAGATGACCAACAGCACATAGTTCATCAGGGCGGCAAAAAGGATGGCGAAAGCGATGGCAGTCAGCATCACGGCCATACGTTTGGTGGCCGGAGAGCTGGCATAAAGCTCGCCGAGCGGACGCAGGAAGATGCTATAACTCATACCCTGCTCCTTCAGTTTCTTCGAATCGACGTGACGGTCGAGCATTTCGGCCATAGGTTGCAGCATATCGTCTGCCGACAGGCCGGGTTGCAGGAGGACGTAGGCATTGTAGCTGTCGCCACCCAGCCATTCGTTTTCCTTTGTCCATCCGGCAATCGCCTTGAAGGAGGAAAGGGAGACCAGTATATCGTAATAAAGATGGGTATTCTTCGGAACATCCTTAAACACACCGCCGACGGTGATCTGGACACCGGGAAATGTCTCCACCTCGAAGGTTTTGCCGATCACGTCTGCTCCGTCGGGGTTGATTTTACCGGCCATTTCTTCCGAAACAAGGGCATAAAGGGGGCGCGACAGTGTCTCCCGGGCATCGCCGGCCAGCATTTCGCGGGGCAGCACGTCGTAGAAGCAGGAGTCGGCCATAATGAAGGTGGCCTTATATTTCTTATCGCCGGGTGTTTTCATGACCAGTTCACCCATTCTATCACAACGGGTAGCGGCCTCCACACCGGGAATCTCGGCTTTCATACCGGGAGCTACGCCGCCACTGACGTGGGGATAACCGTCATGGCTCTTATCTCCGATGCTAAAGTTCTCCTGGATAGCAAAAACCCGGTCAGACTCGGGATAGAAATTATCGTACGACAACTCGAAACATACTTTGGCAATAAGTACCAACCCCATTGCCAGACCTACGCCCAACGACAGTATCTTAATATCATTATGTCTGCCCTTCTTGAACAGGGTGCGGAAAGATATGTATAAATTCTTCATTGTAACAGATTTGTTTTGTTATTGCTGACAGAAAACCAAGATGACCGGCCTTGTAGGGGCGGGGTCTGCCCGCCCTCCCCGGTTTATCATATATTGTCACAAAGGGCGGGCAAACCCCGCCCCTACCGTTGCTATTCCAATACCAACACCTCGTTATCTTTATAACTTTCGTAGCTCGATACGATTACCTTCTCGCCTGCTTCCAGACCTTCGATCACTTCATAATACTGCGGGTTCTGGCGACCGATCTTGATCTTGCGGCGATAAGCTTTCTTACCGTCCTTATCGAGTACGAAGATCCAGCTACCACCTGTGCTCTGGAAGAAGGTTCCGCGCGGGATGATGATGCTTTCGGTCGGCTGACCCAGTTCGAGGTTGATATAATAAGTTTGTCCGCTGCGGATATTGTCAGGACGTTCGCCGGTAAACACAAAGTCCGTGCGGAACTTTCCGTCGCGTACTTCCGGATACACCTTGCGTACGGCCAGTGCGAAACTGGTTCCCTGACGGTCGAAGGCTGCACTCAATCCCGGTTTGACACGGTCGATATAATGTTCGTCGATCATGGCTTCCACCTTATAATCGGAAAGGTCGTTGATCTGGCCGATCTTCATACCGGCAGTCACGTTCTGTCCCAGCACGACATCGAGTAGACCCAGTTCTCCGTTAATCTGTGAGCGGACATTCAGGTGTTCCTTCCGTTCATGAACCAACTGGATATTGCGGCGCATGTTAGCCAAACTGGTTTCCATTTCTTCCATCTGGATGGTACGGGAAATCGAGTCCTGATACAGACGCTGCACAACGAGGTCATATTTCTTTGTTGCCAGTTCGTAGTCTTCCTTCGCTTTCAGGTAATCTTCCTTGGCGATCAGGCTTTCTTCATACAATTTCTGCTGTTGGTGATAAGCACGGCGGGCACGGTTCATATCCACGTCCAGCTGGGCTTTTTCCAGTTGGTTGCTTAACTTATCCTGTTCCATCGCTACCTGGGTATTACGCAGGAAGTTCTGTTTTTCTGCCAACTGTGCTTCCGCATCCAGGATCTGAAGGTCGAGGCTGGAGTTGGAGAGACGTACAATTACATCGCCTTTCTTCACCTGGGCTCCTTCTTCCACTACTTTTTCCTGTACGATACCGCCTTCTTCCGGGCTTAACTGCACGACGGTGATCGGCTGTACCTGTCCGTCCACACGAACGAAATCATTGAACTGTTCACGCACCGCATTGCCGATGCTGATGCCGCGCGCATCTACTTTCAGAGTCGATGCATGATCGCCGAAGATGATCCAGCCTACCAATACAAGGAATAAAACGCCACCTGCTACATAAGGTAAATGTTTCTTCTGAATGCCTCTTTTCTTTTCTAATTGAATATCCATGGTTGTATGTTTTTATTTCTTTATTATCAGTATAATTATGTGCTTTGTTCTTAGTTTACACCTTCGATTAAAGGTTTGCCTTTATAGTAATCGACGAGCTTACACTTCATCAGATACATCAGTTTCCGTTGCAGCAGATCGGCTTTCGACAATAACAATGTATTGGCACTGGTTTGTAGATCGATCGGGCTCATCAAGCCTTCTTCAAATTTGCGGAAAGTAACCTGGTAAGCAATTTCATCGGCTTCTGCTTTCTTTTGCATCTGGATCGTTTCCTTTGCATAGCCCTCACGGTCGAGAACGGCCTGTTCGATAGCTGTCTGCAACTGACGAAGCACTTCCGTCTCCTGTTCTTGGGCGATACGCATATTATTGCGTGCCTTGCGCAGGTTGGTCAGACGACTCAGTCCGTCGAAGAGCGGGAAGCTCAGGCTGAAGCCGATATATTCACCGCGGTTATTCGTAAACTGGTTACTGAAAGAGGAAGTCGGCTTATAGTTTTCGGCAGTTTTATCCACCTTCAGGTTCTCAAAATAATTGGTGGAGACACCCGCATTGAAAGAGATGGTTGGCAGCAGACGGCCTTTATACATCAGATACTGCATCTTGGATGCTTTCAATTGCAGTTTAGCTTGCATGGCTGTCGGGTTATTTTCAGAAGCATAGTCATAAATCTCATCGATAGATTCCATCATGGAGGCATACGACTGGTCGAGCAACAAAGTATCGACATCCAGCTCCATATCGGAAGGAAAATTCATATTCTGCTTCAAAGTAAGCACAGCGGCATCATATAAATTCTGCTGATGAGTCAGGTTATAGTCATTGGCGGCCACCTGGGCTTCGATCTGGGCTACGTCTGCTTTACCCTTCAATCCCAATTCTTCCTGCCGTTTGGTTCTATACAGGATACGACTGTTTTCTTCCAACTGTTCGGCGGCCAGCTTTACTGTCCCCCGATAGTAGACAACATTCATAAATGCCTCCATCGTATTGATGGCCAAATCGTCCTTTTCTTTCTGAATATCGTTCATTCCCAGTTGACGGTTAGCCTTTGCCATACGCCACTGGTTGATCAGCTGACCACCGTTGAAAATAGGAATGGAAACATTCAGACCATATTTATTATTAAAAGTGGAAACATTATTATATGTATTCGTCCCGGGGTCAACCGAACGTCCGAAGTTATATTCTGCTCCTACACTTGCACTCATAGACGGGAAAAAGGATGCCACCGCCGAATTAAGATCCGCTTTATAAGAGTCGCTCGTATAAGCTTGTTTCTTCACTTTAGGGCTATTCTCTACGGCGTAATGCATACATTCATCCATTGTCCAGAGCTTTTCCTGGGCCATAGCAACTGTTGCCAGGCTGAACGAAAGAACTGATGTCAATATTATCTGTTTCATTTTTGTGTTATTTTCTGCCATAGAAAAGGCAAAGAGCGTGCCAAACTACATAAAATACTACTTATCAACAGATTGACAATTCGCCGGATTTCCCGAAGTGTAAAAAAATTAGACAGTGGTGTATAATTATTAGACAAACGGTGATAAACCGTTTCCTCCCTATTTTATCTGTCTAAATATTAGACACAGGTTAGGAAGTGTAAAACCGAACCTGTATCTTTGCACACATAAATACATTATTATTACAATGGCTAAACAAGGCACCATACTGGTTGTAGACGACAACAAAGGGATTCTGACCGCAGTACAGATGCTGTTGGGAACCTGTTTTGAAAAAGTGATAACGATCTCCACACCCAACAAGATAAAGACGACATTACATAATGAAGATGTAGATGTGGTTTTGCTGGATATGAACTTCAGTGCCGGGATCAACACCGGAAATGAAGGATTGTTCTGGCTTTCCGAAATAAAAAAGGAAGAGCCGTCCGTCCAGGTAGTTCTGTTCACCGCTTACGCCGATATCGACCTGGCAGTAAGGGGCATCAAGGAAGGAGCAACCGATTTCGTGGTGAAACCCTGGAATAACGCCAAGTTGCTGGAAACACTGAAGACCGCTTACGATATCCGGATGGCGAACCGCAAAGGTATCCCGCACGAAAACGACAAGCAGGTCATATCCAAAGAAAGCGGTATGTTCTGGGGAGAAAGCAATGCCATGCAACAACTCCGCAACCTGATCGAGAAGGTAGCCAAGACGGATGCCAATATCCTCATCACCGGTGAGAACGGTACGGGTAAAGAGATGTTGGCTAGGGAGATCCATATACTCTCGAATCGCAAAAAAGAGGCTATGGTTCCGGTCGACATGGGAGCCATCACCGAGACCTTGTTCGAAAGCGAGCTGTTCGGCCACATGAAAGGAGCCTTTACGGATGCACGTGCCGACCGTCCCGGTAAATTCGAAGCGGCAAATAACGGTTCGCTGTTCCTGGATGAGATCGGTAACCTCTCCTATCATCTGCAAGCCAAATTATTGACGGCCCTGCAACGCCGCAGCATCGTCCGCGTAGGCAGCAACACGCCTATCCCTATCAATATCCGCCTGATCTGTGCTACCAACCGCGATTTGCAGGAAATGGTACAGAAAGACCAGTTCCGCGAAGACCTTTTGTACCGTATCAACACCATCCATGTGGAGATACCGTCTCTGCGCGAACGACCGGAAGATATTGTCCCGCTAACGGAGATATTCCTGGCCAAATACACCAACATCTACGGCAAGTCGACCATGCGGCTGAGTGCCGACGCCAAAGAGAAACTGAAACAACAACCCTGGTTCGGCAATATCCGCGAGTTGGAACATACCATCGAAAAGGCTGTGATCATCACAGATGGGGATACGCTGGAAAGTACCGACTTCGATTTTCCCCGTAAGAAAGATGCTCCGATGAAAGAGGTTACTACACTGGAAGAAATGGAATACAACATGATCAAGAATGCCATGGATAAATACAACGGCAATCTGTCGCTTGTTGCAAGCCAGCTGGGTATTTCACGTCAGACACTGTACAATAAAATAAAACGTTACGAGATATAATGTTAAAAGGCATTTATCATAGTCTCACCTTCCGTCTGGGCTTGTTTGGAATACTGACAGTAGCCGGGACTTATTTGGCCATGAACCATAAATGGGAATGGTTCATCCTCCTTTCTATCGCCTGGCTCTATTCCGTACAGATGATGCGTAATTTATTCAAGCGGAATGCCCAGAAGGTCGCATTCATGTTCGATGCGATAGACAACAGCGACTATGCCTTCCAATATGCCACCCGCGGGCGCTCGTCGAACGACAAGCTGGTGAGCGAGTCATTGAACCGTATCACCCAGATTCTTTTCCAGGCGAAAGCGGATGCCGTACAAAAAGAAAAGTACTACGAGTTGATAATGAACTCCGTGAATACCGGTATTATAGTCTTGGATGATATAGGAAATATCTTTCAAACCAACAACGAAGCTTTGCGTTTACTTGGTCTTTCCGTATTCACCCACGTCAAGCAGTTGGCCCGCATAGACGAGAAACTGCAACAGACAATCACCGATATCCGTCCGGGAGACAAGCACCAGATCTCGTTTGTCAACGAACGCGGTACCGTGAACCTGTCGATCCGCGTATCCGAAATGACCCTGCAGGACAAACACGTGCGTATCCTGGCTATCAACGATATCAACAGCGAGCTGGATGACAAGGAAATCGACTCGTGGATACGCCTTACCCGCGTACTGACACACGAAATCATGAACTCCGTCACCCCTATCACTTCCCTGAGCGACACGCTGCTTTCCCTGCATGAAGATGCCGACAGCGAAATACGTAACGGACTGGAAGTGATCAGTACTACGGGGAAGACGTTGATATCGTTTGTCGAGTCTTACCGCAAATTCACGCACATCCCGACGCCCGAACCTTCGCTGTTCTATGTACAGAAATTCGCGGAAAGGATGATAAATCTGGCCCGCCATCACAACAATTACCCCAATATAACGATTAATATAAGTATAGAACCGGCCGACCTGATCGTTTATGCCGACGAGAACCTGATCACCCAGGTCGTACTGAACCTGCTGAAGAACGGAATGCAGGCCATAGGCAGCGAACAACCGGACGGACGTATCGAACTGAAAGCTTATTGCAACCCGGATGAATCGGTAGTCATAGAGGTCAGCAACAACGGCCCCGTTATCCCACCGGAAGAGGCGGAACATATCTTTGTCCCGTTCTTCACCACCAAGGAAGGCGGAAGTGGTATCGGACTTTCCATCTCACGGCAGATCATGAGGCTTTCGGGGGGTAGTATTGCCCTGAAGAGCAATCCGGCTATCAACAAAACGTCGTTTATCCTGACATTCCCGTAAGAGGAAACGGATGCGGTTTCGGATGAACAGTCGATCCCGACCGGAATGAGCACCTTATTCCGACCGAGAGCGACACTCGATTGCGACCGGAATAGAGTATCGATTGAAAAGTAAACAAAAAGATAAGACAGAATATGAAACTTCTAGACAAACTCAAAATCAATCACAAACCCCGCTCAGGGGGATTAGACTTACTTAAATACATTGGCCCCGGACTATTGGTTACCGTCGGCTTCATCGATCCCGGAAACTGGGCGACCAACCTGGCTGCCGGGTCGGAATTCGGATATGCCCTGCTGTGGGTGGTTACTTTTTCTTCCATCATGCTGATCATTATCCAACACAACGTAGCCCACCTCGGTATCGTTACCGGGCTCTGCTTGTCGGAAGCGACCAACAAATACATGCCGCGTATGCTCAGCCGCCCGATCCTCGGTTCGGCCATGCTGGCCAGTATATCCACCTCTCTGGCGGAAATCCTGGGTGGAGCCATTGCCCTTCGTATGCTGTTCGGTATGCCGATCAAGATAGGGGCAGTCATCATTACGATTGCCTGTCTGATCATGCTGCTCAGCAACACCTATAGCAAGATAGAACGTTGGATCATTATGTTCGTCTCCATCATCGGGCTCTCGTTCCTTTATGAACTGGCGCTGGTAGACGTCCATTGGGGGCAAGCGATACAGGGATGGGTAAAACCGTCGTTCCCGCCAAACTCGATGCTGATCATTATGAGCGTGCTCGGCGCCGTAGTGATGCCGCACAACCTGTTCCTGCACTCGGAAGTGATCCAGAGCCGCGAATGGAATCTGGAAGACGAGACGGTGATCAAGAAGCAATTGAAATACGAATTTTATGATACGCTCCTATCGATGGTTATCGGTTGGGCAATCAACTCGGCCATGATCATCCTGGCTGCCGCCACCTTCTTTAAAGAGAAAATCGCAGTCGAAGAACTGGATCAGGCACAACAGTTACTGGTACCTCTGGTAGGGAATAATGCGGGGGTCATATTTGCGGCCGCGTTATTGCTGGCAGGTATTTCATCAACCATCACATCGGGGATTGCCGGTGCTTCCATCTTTGCCGGATTCTACGGGGAGGCATATAACCATAAGGACTTACACTCCAAGTTAGGGGTTATCCTGTCATTCGTCCCGGCACTGCTTATCATCTTTCTGATCGGCGATCCTTTCAAAGGGTTGATCCTCTCTCAAATGTTGTTAAGCGTACAGCTACCGATCACGGTCTTTACGCAGGTATATCTTACTTCAAGCAGGAAAGTGATGGGGCAATACGTCAATTCCCGTTCGACCACCATCCTGTTGCTGTTGTTGGGAACAATGGTCACCGTATTGAACATCGCCCTGTTGATCAGCTTGTTTTAAAAAATTAATCCGGTTTGCCGGCATAACCATCGCACGCAGCCTTATAAATGAGATAATGGCTATGGAAGTATTATGCTCTGTTCGATAAAATTAAGCCTCAAATACAGGAAAAAACTTGTATCGCTATGTAGCAAATAAAGAAATCGCTACCTTTGCTCCGTTAAAAAGAAATAACATATTCAGAACAGATATGAGCGATATCAGAACGAACGAAGAAGAAGGCAAAAAGAGCCTGAATTTTATTGAAGCAAATGTTGAGAAAGATCTGGCAGAAGGTAAAAACGGCGGACGCGTACAAACCCGTTTCCCACCCGAACCTAACGGTTACCTGCATATCGGACACGCCAAAGCCATTTGCCTGGACTTCGGCATGGCAGAACGTTACAACGGAGTTTGTAACCTTCGTTTCGACGACACCAATCCGGTAAAAGAAGATGTAGAGTATGTCGATGCAATAAAAGAAGATATAGAATGGCTCGGATTTCATTGGAACAACATCTATTATGCATCCGACTATTTCCAGCAGTTATGGGACTTTGCCATCCGTCTGATCAAGGAAGGGAAAGCCTATATCGACGAACAAAGTTCGGAAGTTATCGCCCAGCAGAAAGGAACCCCTACCCAACCGGGTATCAACAGTCCGTACCGCGACCGTCCTATCGAAGAGAACCTGGCTTTGTTCCAGAAGATGAGCGACGGCGAAGTGGAAGAAGGTGCTATGGTATTGCGTGCTAAAATCGATATGGCGAATTCCAACATGCACTTCCGCGACCCGATCATCTACCGCGTGGTTACCTCAGCACACCATCACCGCACAGGCGATAAATGGAAAGTGTATCCGATGTACGACTTCGCACATGGTCAGAGCGACTACTTCGAAGGCGTTACACACTCGCTTTGTACCTTGGAATTTGTGGTGCACCGCCCGTTGTACGACCTCTTCATCGACTGGCTGAAAGAAGGCAAAGACCTGGACGATAACCGCCCCCGCCAGACTGAGTTCAATAAATTGAACCTGAGCTATACGCTGATGAGCAAACGCAACCTGCTCACGCTGGTAAAAGAGAAGCTGGTAGACGGTTGGGACGATCCCCGTATGCCGACAATCTGTGCTTTCCGCCGCCGTGGTTATTCCCCCGAGTCTATCCGCAAATTTGTAGACAAGATCGGTTATACGACCTATGATGCCCTCAACGAATTCGCTTTGTTGGAAAGTGCCGTACGTGAAGACCTGAATGCCCGTGCCACACGTGTATCGGCCGTCCTCGATCCGGTCAGACTAATCATCACCAACTATCCGGAAGGAAAAGTGGAAGAGATGGAAGCGATCAACAACCCGGAAGATGAAACGGCAGGAACCCACCTGATCGAATTCAGCCGCGAGCTGTGGATGGAAAGAGAAGACTTCATGGAAGATGCACCGAAGAAGTTCTTCCGCATGACTCCGGGACAGGAAGTCCGCCTGAAGAATGCCTATATCGTGAAATGTACAGGCTGCAAAAAGAACGACGCCGGCGAAGTGGTGGAAGTATATTGCGAATACGATCCAAATACCAAGAGCGGTATGCCCGATAGCAACCGGAAGGTAAAAGGAACCCTGCACTGGTTGAGCTGTGCCCACAGTCTGCCCGCAGAAGTCCGCTTATACGATCGTCTCTGGAAAGTAGAGAATCCACGCGACGAATTGGCCGCTATCCGCGAAGCAAAAGACTGTTCCGTTCTGGATGCGATGAAAGAGATCATCAATCCGGACTCATTAAATATACTGACTAATTGTTACGTAGAGAAATATCTGGCAGATGCCAAACCGTATGATTACCTGCAATTCCAGCGTATCGGTTATTTCAACGTAGACAAAGATTCGACGCCGGAAAAGCTTATCTTCAACCGCACCGTATCCCTGAAGGATACCTGGAGCAAGATGAAGGATAAAGCGTAATAAACAAGATAAAAGAGAATTTACCTGATATATGAAAGAAGATGATATTTCACGCCTGTTACAACGTTACCTGGATGCACACGAAAAAGGGAAAGAACCCTATTTCGACGCAGATGAACTCAGCGACTTGTTGGACAGTTTTGAAGAATCGGATGATTATAAATACTTCGATGAAGTTTTAGCCTTAGGGCTAAAGCTCCATCCGGGTAATACGGATTTACAAATCAGGCAGTGCCGCTTTTATGTCTATAATGAAGATTATGACAGTGCGCTCGCTTTGATCGATTCTATTGCCGAAACCGACAACCAGGACCTGGACTTATTACGATTGGAATGTTTTTGCATGCTCGACGAATATGATAAAGTAGTCGAATTTACGGAAGACATCGCTGCACGGGATTGTGACTATCTGGAATTAGCATTCGAGTACATCGCTCCCCTTTTAAGTGATATGGATATGGGTAAGGAAGCGCACGATTATATCAAACGCGGCATTGCCTTATTCCCGGACAATCTCACCCTGAAAGATGAGCTATGCTACAACCTGGAAATGGAGGGCGACATCGACGGTGCCATTGCCATATGCAACGAACTGATCGATAAAGATCCATACTCGCACGACTATTGGTTCTCGCTCGGACGCCTGTATTCTATCAAGTCGGAATTCGATAAAGCAATCGAAGCTTTCGACTTTGCCCTCACCTGCGACGATTCGGATCCCGAACTGAAAATACTGAAAGCTTACTGCCTCTACATGAACGAAAATTATGAAAAGGCACTCGAAGTATATAAAGAGATAGAAAGCGAATCGGATATGTCGGAACGTATCAAGCCGTTAATGGCAGAATGCTACATCAAACTGGAAGATTATGAAGGAGCATACGCGATGCTGAAAGACATCATCGGAAAGAAGGTCACAGCCAATGAGCCGGCAGCATACATTAATTATATCCGCTGCTGCACGGAAACCGACCGCGACCGGGAAGCGTCCAAAGCGCTCATAAAAGCTGTAGAGTTATTTCCGAGTAATGTCCGGATACTCTCCTTACTGGCATTGACTTACGTTGAGAACGGGGAAGATAAACTTGCTATCGAGACAACCGAACGGCTGTTCGACGTGTTGGATCAAGGAAGTGATTATCAACCGGAAGATTACGAAAGCCTGTTCCATGCCGGACAGTTCCTGTATATGAAGGGAGAAATAGAGAAAGCGCTCAAATACTACCATAAGGTGATAGAAGTCAACCCCGACATGCCTTATATACATCTTCATATGGCGATGGCTTATCTGGCAAAGGGAGATATGAGACATTTCGGAGAACATTTCTCGCAGACCTCTCCGCAGGAACTGGTCGAATACCTGGAAAGCTCGGGGGTAGACTTCAGCGATGTGGAACAGCAACTGATGGGTAAACACATTCCACCGGAAGATCTGACAAAAGAATTCCTCAATAATAAAGACAACAACAATTAAATGAACAGAAATCTAAAAGACTACGGTCTCTTACTTTTGAAAGGCATGGGAATGGGGGCGGCAGATGTTGTCCCCGGTGTATCTGGTGGTACGATTGCCTTTATTGTAGGTATTTATGAAGAGCTGATCGATTCGATCAAAAGTATTAACGGAGCGAGTCTGAAATTACTTTTTACCGGTAAGATCGCTGCATTCTGGAAAGCGATCAATGCCAACTTCCTGCTATCGATCGTTGCCGGTATCGGCATCAGTATTTTCTCACTGGCAAAGCTCATCACCTGGTTGCTGGTGACACACCCTATCCTGGTATGGGCTTTCTTCTTCGGGTTGGTACTGGCTTCTACCTGGTTTGTATCGAAGGATATCAAGCAATGGAACTGGAAATCGATCCTGTGCTTTATCATCGGAGCGGTCATCGCCTATTACATCACAGTGGCCACACCGGCTGAGACTCCCACCAACCTGTTCTTTATCTTCCTTTGCGGGGCGATCGCTATCTGTGCGATGATCCTGCCGGGTATTTCGGGTAGCTTCATCCTCGTTTTGCTGGGTAAATACTTCTACATTATGGAAGCGGTAAAGACATTCAATATACCGGTGATGCTCGTTTTCATTTGTGGAGCGGTACTGGGTATCACCTCTTTTTCACGCGTCCTATCATTTGCCTTGCGCAGATTTCACGACACGACGATCGCCGTACTGGCCGGATTTATGCTGGGTTCGCTGAATAAAGTATGGCCGTGGAAAGAAACGATAGAAACATATACAGACAGTCACGGTGTTATCAAACCGCTGGTAGAGGCAAATATCCTGCCCGATCAGTTGGTATGGGAAGCTGTCGGATTAATGATCTTCGGCTTTGCCATCGTATATTTCCTTGAAAAGTTATCCATGAAGGGAGCTAAGGCTTAAAAAAGAAATCTCTTCCCTATGCTCACGCACGGAGAAGAGCTCGGTCTCTCGCCAAAGAGAACCTCATCAATTATGTTAACCTTATAGGTTATAAAGGGAGCGATTCGCCAAGAGTTGCTCCCTTTTCTTGTTGAAAACACACATTATTATAGTTTTGTTCATTCGTATTCCGGCAGCGCCATCTATAATACAAATGGCGTGCCAAAAGCATATACATCTATTTATCAACCATATACTATTTCAACATCAATCAGGCTATGTCAAATAATTAGACACCGACGTCTAATTATTTGACAATCTAAATCAATTTATCTCACGTCATACCTTGTAAAGAAATAAAAACAAGCCATGAACAGCACGGCAATCGTAACGATCATCGCAATCAGGTAACCACTGATAAACTCGATACGCTGACTGAAAGAGGCGATCTGTTCCTGGTATTGCGGGATCTGATCGATAGCGACAGGTTTCTTACTGGTGGAAAAATCTTCTTTTGGATTATACCAATGCGGGCTATCGGCATCTTTCGCATCCACATCTTTGAACCATTGTAAAAACTGTTCCTGAAAAGCATGCAGGTCATTCCAGTTCTTCTGGAAACGCAGATAACCGCCCCCCAGAAATGCCTCATTCATATAATCAAACTGCGCAATCGGTGAAAGTAATGTGAAATTACGGGTCTGCTCGAACTGACGGAATTGTTGCAGGTAATAAGCATCATTATACATCTTATCACTATTCATCAGGTTAGTCTGATTCTTCGCACGTAACTCATGCCGGGGATAAAATGCATCCATACCATTGGATGACCAACTTCCTGCCGGTGCGTTACGGTTAATATCATTAGACGCCTCCTGACGTTTCTGAGCCACTTCGTCCGATGTCGGTATACTGAATAACTTCTTTGCCCAGAATACAGAAGTATTGGGAATGATAACTGCAGCAAACAACCAGAAACAAAGGGAAATAAGCAAGCTAATATTGGAATAGCGCGTAACCACCGACGAAAGCAAACCAAAGACGGCAAAAGTAGTGATGAATAAGAAGCTGATCAACATAAACCCAGCAGTCTCGATCAGAAAGTTTCCGTTCAACTGCACCTGACCGGAAACAGCCAGAATAAGCAAACTGATTATTATGCCAATCAACTCCATGAGTCCTACCACTGTAACGATACTCAACAGCTTGCTGCACAGGAAAGTCCGGCGAGGTACGGCATTTGAAAAGACCAAAGCCAACGTCCTCTCCTCTTTCTCCCCCGAAATGGCATCAAATGCAAAAAGCAAAGTAATAAAGCTCAGGAACATGGAAACAATAAACGCCCAACTCAAGCTATCCGTACGGACCAGGAGAGGATTATTACTATCGTGACGTACCGAATAATCAAACACATTATAAGCGCTGTAAGTGATACGATTAGGCAAATAGCTTTCCTTGCAATCGGCTATTACACTGTTTTCTCGCGGAGAGATGATAAAACTATTCCTTGCTGTCGCCACTCTTGAGATATTTTCAGAGAGTTTGCCCAACGTCTCCTGCTGTGCTACGCTATACTTGGCATAGTTATCATGCATATCCTTAAAAGAAGAAGCAAATGAGATACTACCCAACGTAAACACCAACACAACAATCACAAAAGAGACCTGAAAGCGCAGACTATACAGATAGTTCTGCAATTCACGTATATATAAAGTTGTAAACATAACTGTATTTATTTATTATCTGACATCATATTTCATAAACGACGCAACTGTTCCGATCAACAATACGATCGCCAACCCAAGCAAAGCACATAAGCGTCCCAGCGCATCACCTAAAGTAGCCGAAAGTGTTACCGGTTGAGGGATATAACGGGGAACACCGCTCGTATCCAGATACGGAAATTCAGAATTACTTCTATCATATTTCTTCCATGTTGCTTCATCTCCCAGATCTACTTCCGCCTGTGTTGGAAATTCGTCCAAGGGCTGACCGGTAAAATAAGCAGTAGACTCAAACAGCTTTTGATCCTTAAAATAGGTAATAACATTCTCCCTATATTTACGCAGACTTTCCATATATTTAAGGAAACTGCTCACATCGGTACGGCACAGAGCATCCGTTGTCTGATCGAACAATTCGGAAGGTGACAACCAGGCGATAGCCTGTTGTAACCGTTGCTGACGTACCAGTCCGTCCAGATAATTCCGTTGCAAGGCCCATTTCTTATCCGCATTATTCAACATGACAGGTGTTGCCCAAATCTGCATCTGCTGATGGAACAAAGGGGTTTCACGAGGCCCACCGGCAAGCTCCAGATATTCCGGTCCATCGCCAGTACAGTTATTATAACTCAAATATTTCATATTAATCCTTTGGGATGCACGCGGCCATTCTTCCATATATTCTTTATGATAAGTATCGTCATAGTTTTTCATAATTGCCTGTACGTTATCATACAAAGGAGCTTTTGAAATGCCCTGTGCCAGGTAAGTCGCAATATTAGGCATCAGGAAAAGGAACCATATCCAGCATAGCAAGCTGATAATAATGGAAGAAGACGAATGTGTCACCCGGCTGGAAATGAACATTCCCAACAAAAGAAATACCATCATATAAATAATCGATGTCAGCAGGAGCAGTATTAACCCGCCCCAATCGGATACGGAAAATGAAATTTCAGGATTAACCACTATAATGAGGCAAGCCAGCAGATAACAAAACAACAAGATAGGTAACAACGTAAGTATCAATCCTAATAATTTCCCCATTAGGAAGGATACGCGACTTACCTGTCCTGTAAAAGTCAGCTTCATCGTCCCATCTTCCCGCTCCCGGGTGATGGCATCATACGAAAAGACGAGTGCCAGCAACGAGATCAGAATAGCGATCACTTTAGAGAAGTCGATCGAGAAAAAGGCATTCAGAGACGGGTTATCGCGGGTGAGTGTATGTCCTTCGGGAAACAACGGATATTCCCAGAAAGCAACCTTCACCTTATTGCCGACATTATTGATAATACCTGTACTGAATATACTCAGCGGCTCCGGCTCCTGCACAACAGTAGGACGTACGTGTGACCATACCCGGCTCTCTTTCATTTCCTTATCCGCCTGTGCCTGCTCTATCTTATAGACACGCACCTGGTTTTGATAATTATCCACACTGACGATCACCGTAAACGGTATCACCAGCAGACACAGCACAAACCCTATAATAAACCTGACCGACAACAAGTTCAGCAGGAAATCTTTCTTTGCTATTAACCAAATCATAATATATTATGTATTATATCGTTTGTACTCTTATTCTATGACAGCTTCCTGCATATAATCCAGATAGATACGTTCCAGGTCGTCCTGAAGGAATTCTTCACGGCTGCGAAGCATCACCAGACGGCCTTCCTTCATGATACCGACGCGATCGGCTACCGCTTTGGCACGGAAGAGGTCGTGGGTACACATCAGGATACTCTTTCCGGCGTTACGCAGGTTGATCAGTATCTGCATCAATTCGGCTGCACTCTTGGGGTCGAGGCCGGTAGTCGGTTCGTCCATCACGATATTGTCTGCATCCTTGATGATGGCGATTGCCAGACCTACTTTCTGTCGCATACCTTTGGAGAAGGTCTTCAGCTTACGTTCGAAGGCTTCTTCCTGAAGGCCGACACGGCGCATGACGTTATAATAGTCGGTCTTTGTCAGGTTCGGCTTCCCACCCAGACGGGCGAAGAAGTCGAGGTTCTGACGGGCGGTGAAGTTACCGTACAACATCACATTCTCGGAAACGAAAGCGACGTGGTTCTTTGTTTCCAGCGGGTTTTCCATTACGTCGATACCGTCTATCAGGGCATGGCCGGAAGTAGGTTCGATAAAGTTGAGGAAGATATTGATAGAAGTGGTCTTCCCCGCCCCGTTGGCACCCAGTAAAAAGAAGATCTCACCCGGTTTGATTTCCAGGTTCAGTGAATCGAGGGCCAGGTTGCCGTCTTCATATCTCTTTGTCAAATCGATTGCTTGTAGCATAATGTTTATGTTTTAATTTCAATTGTTATTATTCTTATTTTTGTTATTACTTTTCTCTTGAAAGAAAAGTAATCAAAAGTTCAAGGCTACATCTGCCTCGCTACTCCGCATCCTGCGTTCGCTGTCGCCTCCGAACT
>ULWH01038995.1_pt1 | contig 29168 bp, 17 predicted proteins | sample 1960201 | NCBI WGS metagenome assembly ULWH01 (sample SAMEA4835808, study PRJEB28245) | human gut metagenome | biome: gut microbiome; material: fecal sample | place: Denmark | collected 2008
CATCACTGATGATGATATCCGGCAAATGGCGGATAGCCATATCGAACCCCTCGACACCATCCCCCGCCACATATACCTGCCGGAAAGACTCTTTCAGGGAGACTTTCAGATAGTTCCGCAGTTCCGGTTCGTCCTCCACGACCAGGACGGAGTATTTCCTGACGGAGAAATCGACAGCCGTATCGTTTTTTTCTCCGGAAGAAACCAACAGCTCATTCAGGTAAGGCCTGGCAACGATCGATGTCGTCGTATTATTCAAGGGTAATTCATAAAAGAATGTGGCTCCCTTCCCGACATTGTTTGCCGCCCCGATGCGTCCTCCGTGCATTTCCACCAATAAGCGGGCATAAGACAAACCGATCCCTGTCCCGTGCCTGTCGTGGGTACCCTGGTAGAAGCGTTCAAACAGCCGGGTTATATCGACATTATCCAGCCCGATACCCTGGTCGGAAACGGAGACATGCACATAATCCTCTTCCAAATGAGAAGATACGGTAATACAAGTGTTCGCATTACTGAATTTCAACGCATTCATTATCAGGTTCGACAGGACTATCTCACATTTTGCCGCATCAAAGGGGACTTCCCCGACCGAACCGTCCAACTGATATTCCAGGTTAATATTCTTATGAAGCAACTCCTCTTTGAATGCATCTGCCACCTCACGTATCCAATCATTCAGTTTATGCGATCCGATGGAAAGCGTTTCCGTCCCGGTCTCCATTTTACGGACATCCAGTACCATATCGATGATCTCTTTCACGCGGCGGGTCTGTTTCAGAATATCTTCCAGTTGCCTGCTATGGGCGGCGTTGTCGATCTCTCCCGAATTGAGGAGCCGTTTAAGCGGCGAGTAGATCAGGGTCAGGGGCGTACGGAGCTCATGGTTCAGGTTGATAAGGAAACGGATCTTTTCTTCATACGTTCGCTGTTCATGTTCCTTCATCGCCCATATCATCCTTGTCTCCTGTCTCTTCATAACAAGCCAGAAAACGACGGACAGGCCGGCCACCGCCACCAATACGCAACAGAACAGGAACCAGTTTGTCCGCCACCAGGGCGGCGTCACCTCCACGGACAGGAGCTTGACAGGTACACTCCAATCTCCGTTCTTCTTATTGCAGGACACCCATATTTCGTATTTACCGACAGACAAGGCATGAAACGCGATCGTATGGTTGGAAGACTCCACCATCTCTTCCTGTGTACCTTTTATATAATAGCGGAACAGTTTCTTCCTCATCAAGTCATTCTCCCTGACAATCACCTTAGCCATCAACGAGGTATAATTCCAGGGTACAGAGATCGTGTTCCCATCCCGGCTTGCTGCCGAACCGGCAGATGCCCCGTTCAGTATCACATCCAGCAGACCTATTACGGGATCGGGATTTTCAGGAAAAGGGAGATCGTTCTCGATATGTACCAGTCCCATCATACCGGCCATATAGATGTCCCCGTCTCCGGTTATCAGCGGAGGTTTAGCAATATATTCGTTCGCATACACACCGTCAGACTCGCCGAACATCATGATTTTACCGTCATCCGGCATATAAGCGTATAGCCCGTTATGCGTTCCGATCCATAAACGGCCGGATTTGTCGAAGCCAAGCGAGGTAGTACCGAGGAAACGGTCGTTCTCGATAGGGCTCAACGTTTTCTTTTCCGGATGAAAGCGATACAATCCTACCGAAGTCCCGATCCATATATCTTCGCCCTGACCTTTGGTGGCTGCGGCAATCACTCCTATCGAGTCTGCAAAAGAGTGTAATACCCGTATGTTATTCCTCGTATGGTCCAATACGAACAGGTCATTTTCTCCCCACAGATAACTAACGTTCTTCTCCCTGGTTATCAGATTGAGGGAAGAGAACGTCGCTCCGCCTACCTCCGCATCCACCGTCGTCAGTTTACGGGCAGACTGGTCGTACAGATAAACACTGTCCGCCAACAGGTAAAAGCGTGCTTCATCCAAACGGAACAGATGCACCGATTTACCCAGTCTAAACAAAGTATTATGCTTATCCACATCCGTCACCGGATATTCCCGTACTTTTCCGGTCTGCTTATTAAGTAGGAACAACCCCTCTCCGAAGCCAGAATAGAGCAGTTCCGTCGCATTAAAATCGATTATGGAAACAATTTTCGACGGATAGGTGGACGGGTAATGGCGGAACAACCCGGTATGAGGATCGAGACGGTTCATACCTCCCCCATCCGTACCCAACCAGATCATACTATCCCGATCTTCAAACATTCCGACCACGACTTTTTCACTCAAGCCATAAGCCGAATTGAGGAATACATCCTGATACGTCCTTATATAGATCTCCTTCATACCGATCAGGCCGCCTCTGATACTGCCCGCCCACATATTATTATCCGGATCATTGTACAGACACCAAAAGGAACTGGCAGGCAAAGAGGATGACTTGCCGGGAACATGGTTTATAACATCTATGGTTCCCTTCTCTTTATCATATATATTGATACCGCCTCCATCTGTAGCCAGCCAGAGTTTGCCTTCCCGCTCTTTTATATCCAGAATGATCCCATTGGATAAATCCCGGGAAGCATGCAGGCGGCAAATCTCTTTCTTAGTGCGGTCGTATCCGACAAGCCCTTTTCCGTAGGGTGACAGCCATAGATTATCAGAGGAGTCGATCAGCAGTGCAGCAATCTGATAGTCTTTTACCAAAGAGGAACGCCGCAGAGCTCCTGTCCTGTCATTGTACTCCCACAAGCCGTTCCAACGGGATGCCAACAGGATCAAGCTGTCCGACTGATGATAGCCACACGCTTTTTCAAACCAGATACGGGCATCCTCCGTAGCATGGATCGGTAAGGAGACGATTTGCCTGTCGGAATAGTTATATTTATAAAACTCACCTCTCCCAAAAAGTAAGAGTCCGTCTTTTACAGACACATAAGCCTGGATATTTAATTGATTTTCATTGAAGAGTACCGGGTGGAAGATGTCTTTTTCACGGTCATACAAGGCCAGCCCCTGTCCTGTCGAAACCCACAGATTAAGTAAAGAATCTTCTACCATAAAATGAATATTATTATCAGGGATGGAACAGGGATCTTTTTTATCATGGTAGTAAGTCTTTATTTTCTCCCGGTCAAAACTATTCAACCCTAAATGGGTACCAATCCAGATTATTCCTTTATGGTCTGTCAAAACACATTTAACCATAGACTCTGATAATCCTTCCCTGAGTGAAATCTGCTTGAAATGGTACTCTGGTGCAGCTTGAACTACGGTTAAACAACAAAAAGACAGAAAACACAAATAAATATATTTCGTTATAGCTAACATCTTAAAGGCTTGTTTAGTACGTTAATAACATCGTTCCTCAAGAACTCATGCCATTTATAGTTAGATGTCTGAATATTAATGCATTAAAATAGACTAAGGACCGTCCGGTAGTTTACTGGTAGATATTCAACCATAAATTTCCAACCATTACCCCCTATTTAAGAGCATAAAACAGGGCATTATCAGTTGTTGTACAAATTCCGTACTACGGTATTCTTAATTACAACGGAATAGAGACATGAAATAATAGCCTGTCTTATAAAGACTAAGAAAAGTCTCTTTGTGTAAATAAATCTTTTTATATCTTTGTCTATTATCAAATGGCATGAGTTCTTGAGGAACTAAACACCCACCCTGAAACGCCTAAAAAACAAGCTTACCACCTTATTCTGGACAAATATTGAACATTTTTGTACAAAACCGGACATCTCCACCAACGCATACCTCTAAATTTGCAGCTACATACCAGAAAGCATAGAAAGGAAATGTTAACACAACAATATATCAAATGAAAAAAGACAAGTTCTTATTCTTTTTCTTTTTTATCTGGCTTGCTACCGGATGCACAACCTCCGGTTCGTCAGAAATAAACATCATCCCACAACCGGAACAGCAGACATCCGGCAACGGCCATTTCGCATTCAGTAAACACACCGTGATCCAGGTGGAGAACCAGGAACAACAACCTGTTGCCGAATTGTTAGCCAACTTGTTCACGACCTCCGCAGGGTTCACTCCTACTGTAAGAATAGGGGCATCCGAAACTTCCGCCTCTATCGTTTTCTCCACAGATACGACACTGGCGGCCGAAAGCTACAAAATGAAAATAACCCCTTCCCTGATCTCTGTTAAAGCAGCAGACAACAGCGGTTTTTTCTATGCCACACAGTCTATCCGCCAACTTCTGCCCTCCACTATAGAAAGTGAAGGACAGGTGCTCAATGTTCAATGGAACGTACCGGCACTGACCCTTCAGGACAGCCCTCGTTTCCCGTATCGCGGCCTGCTGTTGGACGTGTCCCGTTGTTTTATCCCCAAAGAGAATGTGGTCAAAATTATCGATTGCATGTCGATGCTGAAGTTGAACAAACTCCACCTGCATCTGGTGGACGACAACGGATGGCGTCTGGAAATAAAGAAATATCCGCAGCTGACGGAAATAGGTGCCTGGCGTGTGGAACGCGAAAAGGATTTCTCCCAACGCAAAAACGCAAAAGCCGGCGAACCTACACCTGTCGGCGGTTTCTACACACAGGAAGATATGAAAGAGATCATTGCCTACGCCCATACACGTCAGGTCGAGATCATCCCCGAAATAGAGATGCCGGCACATACCAACTCATCGCTGGCGGCTTTCCCCGAACTGGCCTGCCCGGTGGTGAAAGACCCTATCCGCGTCATACCCGGTATGGGAGGGCATGCGGCTGAGATCGTCTACTGCGCCGGCAACGACAAGGTTTTCTCTTTCCTTCAGGATGTACTCGACGAAGTGATGGCTCTCTTCCCCTCGCAATACATCAATCTGGGGGGCGATGAAGCATCCAAGAGATACTGGAAAATATGCCCGCTTTGCCAGGCCCGTATGAAAGCGGAGGGCTTTACGGAGATCGAAGAGTTGCAGGGGTATTTTATGAACCGCATGGCCGACTACGTGAAAAGTAAAGGCAGGCAGGTAATCGGCTGGGACGAACTGACCAACAGCAAAATACCCGACGACGCGATCATCCTCGGCTGGCAGGGACTCGGTACGGCCGGATACAAGGCCGGACAACTGGGACACCGTTTCATCATGACACCTGCCCGCGTGCTCTACCTGATCCGTTACCAGGGGCCGCAATGGTTCGAACCGCGTACCTATTTCGGCAACAACACGTTGGAAAACGTTTATAAATATGAACCGATACAACCCGAATGGGATCCGAAGGTGGCTGAAAACCTGATGGGCGTACAGGGATGTATGTGGACAGAATTCTGTACCTCGGCCAACGATGTCGAATACCTCCTCTTCCCCCGCCTGGCTGCTTTGGCAGAAATCGCCTGGTCGGGGAAAGACGCCAAAGACTGGCCCGGCTTCCTCAAACGGTTGGATAAACTGACTTGCCATTACGACTATATGGGAGTGAATTATGCCTGTTCGATGTTCAACCTCGACCACCTGGTGACAGGAGACAACGATACCGTGAAAGTAGCCCTCACTTGTATCCGTCCCGACATGGAAGTGCGCTACACGACAGACGGCAGCGAACCGCAGGCAACCTCTACCCTCTATCGGGACTCGCTGGTTATCACAAACGACCTGACGATCAAAGCTGCCACCTTTGCCAACGGCGAACAGAAAGGCCAAACACTGACCTTACCGCTGCATTGGAACAAAGCAACCGCACGCCCGATAACGGACAGCAACGGACAATCTTACCGCCTTACAAACGGACTCCGCGGCAGCGACAAACAGTCTGATTTCGAATGGTGCGGCTGGCACGATACGGATGCCGACTTCACGATAGACCTGGGAAAAGAAACGGACATACAACAGATAACACTCGGCTGCATCACCAACTACGGTATGGGGGCGCATATCCCGGCGAAAATAACGGTGTCTGTCTCCAACGATAACAAGACATTCACGCCGATAGCAGAACGCAGCTTCACACCGGAACAGATATTCCGCGAAGGCATCCGCATCGAAGACCAGCTCTTTGACAACCTGAAGACTTCCGGTCGTTACCTGAAAGTAGACCTGAAAAACCCCGGCAAATGCCCCGAAGACCATACCCGTCCCGGACAGGGCACCTGGGTCTATATTGATGAAATAATAGTGAAATAATGAAACATATTAATTCTATAAATACATGAAGAAAACTCTGTTATCTATTTTTGCTCTGATCTGCCTGGGAACCACCCAGACAGCTTCAGGCGCAACAGACAACAACCAGCCCGAATGGCAAAGCCAGTACGCAATCGGACAGAACAAACTGGAACCTCACGCTTACGTCTGGCCTTTCGGAAACGAACAAGCCGTATCTGCCCGCGACCATGAATCGTCTCCCTGGTACCGGAGCCTCAACGGGAAATGGAAATTCCACTGGACAAAGAACCCGGACAATCGTCCGAAAGACTTCTACAAACCTTCCTTCTATACCGGAGGATGGGCCGACATCAACGTACCCGGCAACTGGGAACGGCAGGGATACGGAACAGCCATCTACGTAAACGAAACGTATGAGTTCGACGACCCGATGTTCAACTTCAAAAAGAATCCCCCGCTCGTACCCTATGCCGAGAACGAAGTCGGTTCCTACCGCCGCACCTTCACCGTTCCGGTCGAGTGGGACGGCCGCCGCGTAGTGATCTGCTGCGAAGGCGTTATCTCCTTCTATTATATATGGGTGAATGGTGAAAAGATCGGTTACAACCAGGGTTCCAAAACTCCGGCCGAATGGGACATTACCGACAAGCTGCAACCGGGTGAAAATACCGTTGCGCTGGAGGTCTACCGCTGGAGTTCCGGCTCCTACCTCGAATGCCAGGATATGTGGCGCCTGAGCGGTATCGAACGCAGCGTCTACCTGTACAGTACCCCTAAACAGTATATCGCCGACTACAAAGTGCTCTCCACACTCGACAAGCATACCTACAAAGACGGTATCTTCCACCTCGACGTGCAAGTTGCCGGTTCCTCCGACCCGGAAGCCCGTATCGCCTACCAGCTGAAAGATGCCGATGGCGCGATCGTCCTGAAAGAAGAAATGAAAGTCCCCGCAGGAGACAACAACCGGATCGCATTTAAAGAGGCAACTATCCCCGGCGTAAAAGCCTGGAGTGCGGAACATCCGAACCTGTACACCCTTCTCCTCACCTTGAAAGACGGGAACGGGAAAGAAACGGAAATCACCGGGAATCGGGTAGGCTTCCGCACTTCGGAGATCAAAGACGGACGTTTCTGCGTGAACGGCGTACCTACACTGGTGAAAGGTACCAACCGCCACGAACACTCCCAACTGGGTCGTACCGTCAGCCGCGAACTCATGCTGAAAGATATCGAACTGATGAAGCAGCATAACATCAACACCGTACGCAACTCCCACTACCCCACCGACCCGTTGTGGTACGAGCTTTGCGACGAATACGGCCTTTATATGATCGACGAAGCCAATATCGAATCGCACGGCATGGGTTACGGCCCCGAGTCGCTGGCGAAAGACTCGACCTGGCTGCCAGCCCATATGGATCGCACCCGCCGGATGTACGAACGTTCCAAGAATCATCCTTGCATCGTGATCTGGTCGCTGGGCAACGAAGCGGGCAACGGTATCAATTTCGAACGGACCTACGACTGGTTGAAATCGGTCGAGAAAACACGCCCCGTTCAGTACGAGCGTGCCGAACAGAACTACAACACCGACATCTACTGCCGCATGTACCGCAGCGTAGATGTTATCAAAGAATACCTGAACCAGAAGGAACCGCAAATTTACCGTCCTTTCATCCTCTGCGAATATGTCCATGCAATGGGTAACAGCGTCGGCGGACTGAAAGAATACTGGGATGTATTCGAGAACGAACCGATGGCACAGGGCGGTTGCGTCTGGGACTGGGTAGACCAGTCGTTCCGCGAGATCGACAAAGACGGCAACTGGTTCTGGTCGTACGGCGGCGACTACGGCCCCAAAGGTATCCCCAGCTTCGACAACTTCTGCTGCAACGGCCTGATCGGTGCCGACCGCATCCCTCACCCGCATCTGAACGAAGTGAAGAAGGTATACCAATACATCAAAGCAAAGCTGACGGACGAACGTACGCTGACGCTTTCCATCAAGAACTGGTACGATTTCAGCAACCTCAACGAATACACACTAAACTGGCAACTGCTGGCCGACGACGGCCGCATCATCCGTCAGGGAACGGAATCCGTCGACTGTCTCCCCCACGAAACAACGACGCTGACACTCGGCAAAACGTCCTTACCGAAGGATTGCAAAGAGGTATTCCTCAACCTGAGCTGGACGCCTGAACAGGCTCGCCCTTTCATTCCCGTCACCCATGAAGTGGCTTACGAACAGTTCGTGCTGACAGCCAACAAAAACTACCAGCCGAAACAGCCGTCGCTAAAAGCCTCTGCCCTGAAACAATCCGGCAACACATTCGGCAACGACCGCGTAAGTATCTCGTTCTCCCCGGAGACAGGTGCCATGACATCCTACCAACTCGACGGTAAGGAATTACTTTCGACCCCTGTCACCGTCAGCCTTTACCGTCCGATCACCGACAACGACAACCGCGACCGGAACGGTGCCCGTCTCTGGAAAGCCGCCGGTCTGGACAAGCTAACTCAGCAAGCAAAATCTTTCCGGACAGGTAAAAACAGTGTACAAACAACGGTAGCACTACTGAATGGCAAAGGTGAAACAGTAGGGACAGCCACGCAGGACTATAGATTCAACCCCGACGGCACAGTAGTGATAGCAACAACCTTCACACCCGACACGTCCATCGTCAAATCGTTGGCGCGTATCGGCCTGACGTTTGAAATGCCTGCTGAATATGCACAGGTTTCTTACCTGGGACGTACCGGAGAAACGTATGTCGACCGTATCCAGAGCGGCCGTATCGCCATTGACCATACGGATGCCGAACGGATGTTCCACTACTACGTGAAACCGCAATCTACCGGAAACCGTACGGATATGCGTTGGGCAACGATCACGAATGAATCGGGTAGCGGCTTGCATGTCACAGCCGCCCGTCCGTGGCAATTCAGCCTGGTTCCCTTCAGCGACAGCAATATAGACGCCTCCACACATATAAACCAACTGCGAAGAAGCGGTACAGTCACCGTCCATCTGGACGCCGAGCAGGCAGGCGTAGGTACAGCCACCTGCGGCCCGGGTGTATTGCCGCAATATCTGGTTCCGGTAGAAAAGACAACGTTTGAGTTTGTTATTCGGCCGGTGGAATAAGATAGAGACTATTGCAGGACCAAAAACAATGAGGGTGCACTTCAATTCTATGAAATGCACCCTCATTCAGTTTGATTGCCTGGCTTGCTTAATTGCTTTGCCAATAAGAAATGAATGTAATTCATCTTCATATTTATCCCGCCTGGGAGTTCCTTTCTGGCCTATATGCTTATCTTCTATCTCTTCAAGAGTATAAAATTTCATTTCTTCCATATCCTTATTTTTTAGAGTTAAAATACATTTTTCTTTTGCTCCCATTACTCTCTATTTACTTTGCAAAGATAGCGCATTGTTTCTCTATAAAGGAAGAATTATCATACAATACCCCATAAACGATATTAATCTAGTTCACAACTTGCCAGATTTGAATGTAGTGTCGTTGTCTTCATGGCTTTAGCCTCAGTTTCAATTGCCGTCAGTTTTAACTGACGGTTGGGTAATCTCTGCTATGATTGGCTTTAGCCAAATTTCTTTTAACTTTGGCTAAAGCCATGAAAAACAACATCATCTGAACCGTCGGTTAAAACCGACGGCTATTGAAACGAGGCTAAAGCCATGGAAGACACAGATACTATAATAAGTTCACATCCTAGTTTCGAGCCTCACCTTTTTCTAAAATGACATTCTTTAATCCCGACAACATATAATATCTGTATCCTCTCAGATATTTGCATTATTGAATTCTTGATCTCACGAAGATAAGTTCTTCATCCCATGACACAGACTTCTTCATCTCACGAAGCAAACTTCTTCATATCACAAAGCAGACTTCTTCAAGTCTCGAAAAATACTTCTTCATGTTTCAGAACAAACTTCTTCAAGTTTCGGAGTTTGTTTCTTCATGTTTCGGAATTGACTTCTTCATCTTACTAAAAGAGATAAAAAAATCCCCTCCGGAAAACCCGAAGAGGAGTCTTTTTCATTCAGAAAATAAGTATTATTCAATAACCGGACGATCATCTTCTCCTGAACCGCCGCCAGTATTCGTCTTACCTTCAATCAGTTTGTCGATCCATATAAAGTCCACTTTTTGCATAGCAGCCTTCAATTCTTCACCGGGCTGGAAATTAATATTTACAGCATTAATATCCGTAGCCTTCAGATCTTCTTTCTTATCCTTGCCCCTACTGTTAAGGGATGGAGAAAACGTTCCCCAATCACCCAGTTTCACACTATGCCCGTCTGCCATCAAACGTTGGATTACCTTCCGAAGTTGGCGGATAGACATCAACGCTTCCGACGGATTCAGAGTCGTCTCGTCGGAAATGAGTTCAGCCACTTTCGTTTCCGGGACCAATCCGGTGGAGTTCTGAACGGCATACCATTTCTTCGGAGCATCCTTATCCCGCGGATTAGCACGCTGAATTGCTCTAATTAATATTGCCATGATAAATAAATTTAAAGTTATAACTAAAATACATCGTATTTTGAAATGAGAGATATTCTCTATTTATTTTGACACATGATAATGATCTTCATAATAGATTATTATGTCTGTATCAGAATTAATAGAAAACGTATAGGAACCAACACCAAAACCGACTTGTTGTCCATTAAGTGTTATCATACGCACCAGATAAAAATTCAAGTAATCATTAGTATGTATTGTCAATGTTCCAGGTTTAGGAACCACTAAATATCCATCATGAGGTAAACTCGTACTACCTCCTTCATATTTATATTCTCCGGAGTAAAACGGCCCAAGAGTAGAGAATTCATGCCCAAAACTATCCAACTCCGTAATAGTTATAGTGATTCCTTTACTTGATTGAACTTTTGTTTTGTCTGACTGATAATTAGTGGCATAACCAGTAATACTTGTCAGAAAAAGGACTAATAAAATAATAAATCTTGTTGTTTTCATAATACACTATTTTAGAAGTTATTAGTAATAATAAGGCTCCCCCTCTTCACAGAGGAGGAAACCTTTCCACATCACTTTATGTTGATGACTAAACCTATGGAATAATAATTATTCTAATTGCGACTGGTTCGGTTCCGTAGGCCAGTATGGATTCTGATAGATCGGTGATGTCGATATATCTTTCACATCAGAGGCAGAGATACGGAAATGGTTGATACAAATTGGATGTAGATAATTTGCCTTCATCCAGTTGTAGCCATTATACAAACCGTTATTCTTTTCAATAATTTGATATGGTCGTAGATATTTTCCGCTCTTTTCCTTACTGGATACATTCGGAGTCTTACCTGGAGTTCCTGCCGGAATCAACTTGCTTTCACCTTTTTCTTCATCAAAGAAAAATTCATCTTTATACATCGTGTCCCAGAAGTTACATCCCTCAATAATATAGTTCTTTACTTGATCAAGAGCTCTCCAACGGATCAAATCATCAAAGCGGAAACCTTCCGCGATGAATTCAGAACGACGTTCACGACGGATATTATACATCAGAGGAGAAACCTGTACGCCTCCTGAATAAACTGCCCAGTCATCTTCTTTAGCCAAATTGGTGGCAGATACTGTTTTCATATAATCTTCATCCACACCGGCCCGTTTGCGGATTGCTTTCCAATATTGGACAGCAGTTCCATCGATCGATGCACCGTTATTCTTCAGACAAGAAGCTTCTATATAGTTCAAATAAGCTTCGACAGCACGGAAAATTACCTGACCGCCATCCTGCGACATCTGGCCCCCCAGTGTATTCGGGTCGTAAACATAATTCAGTCCCTTACGGATATGGAAGCCGGTTACTTTACGTACTTCTTCCAAATCAACTATATTAGGAACACCGAAAAATGCAGAAGCAGAGTCATTGGGCAAATAGACACTTCTACGGGTACTTTCTGACACCATGAATAATTGCAGACGTTCATCACGGTCTTTTTTTACCTTATCCAAAGTTTCGTCTTCTCCCGTATATCCGGAGCCATTGGCATAGATAGGAAGTCCATTTTTCATCAGAAAAGTCCCGACATAGCCACGTGTCAAACCCGTATTATTTCCGTTATAGCAATATACGGAAACCGCATTGGCTATGTTTAAGCTTGCATCATAATCACGCCACATAATTATTTCATCATATTTGCTCATATCCTTATCACTGAACATTTCGAAATAAGGATTCCACCCGGCACTCTGACCGGTTGAAGGATCTATTTGATTGGAATTAGCAGTTAAAGGGTGTTTATCAGCAACTTCTTTTGCTGCAATCATTGCTTGATCCGCAAAGAATGCTATTTCCTGATTCAAATCAATAGAGAAACCGGAATTATATGGCATGTTTGCACCTGGCCATCCAGGTTCTCCCGGCACTCTAGGGGTTCCACGGTGATATGTTTCAAATGAAGCTTCATATAAAGCCACACGTGATTTGAATAACAATGCAGCATCGCGTGTAACACGATTTTTACCTCCCGAAGGATTATCTGAAAGCAGTTCAATCGCTTTATCCAATTCTGTAAGAATATAGCGGGCAACCACATTACGCGGCTTACGCTGGCTGGCTTCTACCAATTCTTCTTTTTCATCCTTCAGCACTTTTTCTATGATAGGAAAATCACCAAAGCGTTTTAATAAGGTAAAGTATTCGTAAGCACGCAAGAAATGAACCTCACCAATATAATGGTTTATATTCGTTTCTGTTCCGGCAATTGCACCAGCGGCCAATTTAGCTTCAACTTCCTGAAAAAAGAAGTTAAATGCACGGATTCGGGTAAATCTCCATTCGTGTTTATCTAAATCATCTTTCTCTTCATTCTCTCTGACACGCCATTGTCCAGGCTCCCAGTATTTGGTTTCACCTGCGGCATTTGCCTGATTGTCTGTATGATTATCTCCTAATGCAGCCGGTCCCATATTCCATTGGTCTCTACCGTCCGGAAATAAATCATATTGCTTAATTGCAAAAGCAGCCAAGTCAGCATCCGAATTGAAGTATGAGGTCGCCGTTACCTTATCCAACGGTTCTTTATCCAGAAAATCATTACAACTTCCCAGCATCAATGAACCGTATATCATGCACGAAAGTGCAACAAGATTTTTCATATTTTGTTTCATCTTATTGAGCTATTAGAAATTAACGTTAATACCAAAAGAAATCACTTTAGACAATGGATATACTTTACCATTATTATCCAATGCATCCGGCTCAGTATTATTTGCATCCCACCAAGTTCTTCCTGATACAGTTTCCGGATCAAACATTTTAGCCATTTTAGTAATTGTAAACAGATTGTCACCTGAAACATATACACGTAAAGACTGAAGTCCGATCTTACTCATCCATTCTTTCGGGAAAGTATAACCTAATTGGATATTCTTCATACGGATATATGCACCATTTTGTAAATACCCCGTTTGAGTCTTTTGGTTTCGTGTTGCATCATTACCAAATAGTGGTCGTGGATAATAAGCATCCAAATTTGCTCCCATTTCATCCCCTTCCGGACGGAAATAATCCAAATGATCTACAAAACCGGCAGACTGCCACATACCGCCTACGGCACCCCAGAAATAAGGACCGCCCACTTCTACATCACGCTTACCAACACCCTGGAAAAATGCACTGATATCAAATCCATTCCAGGAAGCATCCAACGTAATACCATAATTATATCTCGGTGTATTATTACCTATCACTCTCTTATCACCGGAATTACCTACCTGGCCGGCACCTTCATCTACTTTGCCATCGCCATCGATGTCGGCATACATAATATCACCGGCACCCCAGTTCTTACCTATAGCACTCTGGTCGACTTTAGCCAAATGAGCATCCATCTCTTCCTGAGTTTTAGCAATACCAATTGTTGTATAACCCCAAATTTCTCCATCCATCTTTCCGGCATACCAGGTACTATACTTCATTGTTTCATTTGGATAACGTGTAATTTTCTGACGAGCATCCGACATTATAGCTTTCACACCATAGCTAACTTTACCGATACGATCGCGCCAGGAAAGTTCCAGATCAAAACCATAAGACTCCATATCCGCATTGTTTATCTTCGGAACAGCTGTACCTAATGTGACGGGCAATTCTGGTGCCGGTCCAACCATATCCAAAGTCTGACGTTTAAAGTAATCGAATGATCCTGTTAATCGATTATTCAACGCACCGAAATCTAATCCTATATTCCAGGAACGAACAGTTTCCCAAGTCATCATACTACTTACCAAACCCGGTATTTTTGCAGTAGTTGTCTGTGCTCCATTTATCAGCCAATTTCCATCACCTGCCCCTATTTCCATTGAAGGGAAGAATGGATAAATATCTGTTGTATTTTGGTTTCCCAGTTCACCCCATGAACCACGAATCTTCAGTTCGTTGACATAATCGGACCAATCACCCCAGAATTCTTCACGAGCAATATTCCAACCCGCAGAGAAAGAAGGGAAAAAGCCCCAACGTTGATCATCAAGAAAACGGGAAGTTCCGTCATAACGCAAATTCACTTCCGCCATATAACGTTCCTTATAGTTATAATTCAAACGTCCAAAGAAACCAGCAGTAGACCATTCGTTTTTCTCTCCGGAGTTCTTCATATTGGTTGTTCCGATATTTAGAAACGGAACTTCAGGAGAAATCAATCCTTGGCGGGAAGCCCACATACTATTGAACTTATTCAATTCTGCATTAAATCCGACCATTGCTTTAAAATAATGACCGTTATCCGTTTGATAGAAGTAATCCGTAAAAAAGTTCATCGTAAAATAATTTCGCTTATTCGTGGATTTATTGACTTCTGTAATACCCGGTCCATGACTTTCATCAAACTTCATTGGCTGGGGTTCATTCTGGTCATTATAATTATAAACTGGTAACACCGCAAAATCACGATTCATATTTTCTGTACGGAAATTTCCTTCGGCAGTAATTTTCCAATTCTTGATCGGCTCAATAATTAACTGCATCTGCTGTGTCAAATAGTCTGTCGATTTATTATCACGTCCACCATCTTCCAATTGGATAATTTCACTTCCCGGCATATAATGACCATTCGGATCAGTCACCGGAATAGTCGGCCAACGACGAGCTAGATTATGGAAGAATAACCCACTCTGATAATATGATTTATCATAGTCGTTACGAACCCAGCGAGAAGTATAATTCATACGGATATATTTTGTAATCTCAGCTCCCAGTTTAGCGTTTAAAGAAAAACGTTTATAGCTATCGTCTGAATGTTTCAACATCCCCCGCTGATCCATAAAGTTACCGGATACCATATAATTAACCTTTTCGGTTCCACCACTTACACTGATATTATGCTCATGTGATGGAGTCCAATGACGATAATGTTCCTGAAACCAGTCTGTATTCGCATTTGCTCCACCATATTCCTGCCAACTACCATTATTTGCAACTGTACCGGCCGTAATTTCACCTTTCTGATAGGCAATAATACGATCCATAACCTCCTGATTAAAAACGGCCTGTTGTCCTCCATTGGCAGCTGCTGCATTGAAGTAGCGGGCAAAATCATAAGAATTCATCATTTCAGGAACCTTCAACGGGTCGGAAAAACGAATGTTGTTGTTATAATTAATAGTTACTTTTCCACTTTTACCGGACTTTGTTGTAATCAAAATCACACCGAAAGGAGCACGAGAACCATAAATAGAAGAAGCTGCAGCATCCTTCAATACGGAAATATTCTCGATATCCTGCGGATTTATTGTATTCATATCCCCTTCCATACCATCGATCAAGACCAACGGAGAAGCACTAGAACCGGAACCAATAGAACCGGAACCACGGATATTGAATTTCATTTCATTATCCAATTCTCCACCTCCCATAGGCACAGAGAAATTCAAACCCGGAACAACACCCTGCAAAGCCTGGCTCACATTAGCTACAGGACGTTCAGCCAATGCCTCTGCTTTTACTGTGCTAACAGAACCTGTCAAATTCACTTTCTTCTGTGAACCGAAACCAACGACTACCACTTCGTCCAACGCTTGTGAATCGTCTTCCAGAACGATATTCAGCGATTGTTGGTTGGTGACTTTTACGTTTACATCTTTATAACCGATAAAGGATATTTTCAGGGTAGCCCCTGCCGGTACTTTCAATGAGAAGTTGCCGTCTATATCGGTTACTGTACCATTAGTTGAACCAACAACAGAAACGTTGGCTCCGATCACCGTTTCACCTGTAGCATCTTTTACAACACCTTTAATGATACGTTCACTTTGTTGGCTGACCGGCATACCGGCACTTTCTTTAATAGTAGGATTTAAGGCAATCGAACCTTTTCCTGTGTCCGCTTTCGATGGAGCGGCAGAGAATAAAAAAAGAAGGGCGAAGGCCACATTCCAGTTTTTCATTCCCCGGAAATTCTCTCTCTTCATGTTTAATGTCATTTTTTCTTTAAGTTTTTTTCTTCTAGGTAACTTTTCTCTCTTTTAATTTAAAGGGTGGTTTTCCCTTTTGTTCAACGCTTGTTTTCGTTTTTAAATCATAGGCAATTTTTTATTTATTTCACACAGCAAAAGAACTAATACGAGGGGCATTAAATGTTTGAAATCGTCTAAAGTATTTTCGTTATTTATTAAATCGACTGTACAACAAGCGCTAGAAAGAGGTACAGGATGTATCTGGAGTGTTTACGGTTAAATCTGGACTACGTTAACAAATAAAAAAGCGCAACCATGTATTTACTACATGACTGCGCTTATATATAGTTTTTCTGTCCTCGGCGGACAATTTCTCTTATCTTATCTCAAACGATCCAGCGAACGCACCAATGCTTCGTCGGCTCCGATATTACGGATGGCCAGATAATCCAGGATCAGACTGATCAGCGGGAAAGAGAGGGCGATCTTCACACTTAGTGCGGCATCGTTCAACTGGTCTTTCAATACCCATACGAAGAAAGCGAAAAGGCCGTAGAAACCCAGCATCAATATCCCGTTAAAGATACAAAGGCGGATCTGCAACATACGTTTCTTAAACAGGAAGATGGTAACCAATGCCAGGATAGAGATCACAGCCGTCAGGGCAAAAAGTCCCCAGGTCGGATAGACCAGCTCGGGCGTTGCAGCGATGGAGCTGATGCCTGTCGCATCGAAAGAGTAAAACTGGTCGCCAGCCTGAAACATGGCCAACGGTAAAAATAACGTAGCGACCATCAAGGCCACGATGATAAGTAAGTAAACTGTCTGTATTCTTTGTAACATGGTTATTAGTTCGTTTTAAATGGAAAGGCCGACTCTATCAGGGTCAGCCTTTTCATGTTTTAAACAATATTTCTTCTTAGAAATTATTCTTTTCCTTAGCAGGGTTCTTATAATAAACCTTACCTTCTTCATACTCCTGAGCAGCGATCAATGTCGGCTTCGGAAGTTTTTCATAATAACGGGAGATCTCGATCTGCTCTCTGTTTTCGAAAACTTCTTCCAGGTTATCGTTATAAGAAGCGAACTCCTGAAGTTTCTTTTCCAGGTCTTGCTTCATTTCAACACCAATCTGGTTAGCCCGTTTACCAATGATCATTACTGTTTCATACACATTTCCCGTGTCGGACGATAACTTCATCATGTCACGGGTAACCGTATTCGAAGGGGCGTTAGACTTTCTGTAATCCATTTTACTTTATTGATTAAATAATATCGTTAATACACATCTGTAATTCTTTTGCTGGCATAATCGTAAAACTTCTGTGCCTGTTTTACGTATTTACCTTCCGGATATTCGTTCATGTAGGTGTAGTATTCGTCTACCACCTCACGATAACGACCCTGCAACTTTTCTTCCACACTTAACACAGCCTGTTCGTACTTCGCACGCAATATATAGAACATGAATTCTTCTCTATATTTAGAGTAAGGATAGTTCTTCAATGCATTCTCAGCAGTAATTACAGCAGATAAAAAGTTGTTATCGCGCATATAATTACCCAGGTTAAAATACAGTCTGACTGCCAATAATTCCTTGTAGGCCAACTTTTCCTGCAATTCGAACATGATCTTCTGTGCTTCGGCAGCCCGTTCGCTCTGCGGATAATACTCCAGATAGAGCTGTAGCTGGTTAATAGCATCATACGTCTGTGTCTGGTCTAACCGCGGATCGGGAGAGTCCAGATACAAACCATATCCCGAATAATAGCGTGACAACTCCGTGTACTCGCCTTTCGGATAGGTGGTATAATACGTATTAAAGTATTGCGAAGCCGTCTGATAATCTTTCTGTCCGTAATAGCTCTGGGCCAGCAGGTACAGGGATTCTTCGGCATAAGCAGTTCCTTTAAAGATTGTAACCAGTTCATCCAGCAGGGTAGCGGACTTGTTGTATTGCTTTGCATTGAAATACTTCTTTGCATACGAATACTTCAACTCATAGTCCGTACTTTTCAATATCTTGTTATATTCCCCGCAAGAGGATAACAAGACCGTAATCATCATCAATAAAAATACAACCTTTTTCATTCACATACTTTTAGCGCGCAAAGTTACATTTTTTATTGCAAAATAACGAAGCGCATAACGTTAATATTTACAACTTATATAAATCGCTGGCAGCAATAAGCTCCAGTTTGTTGGCTTTCAGAACCTCCGCGCACTTCTCCACATTGTCGGGACGGATAATTACATTAGCCGCCTCTCCCTGCGAGAATGCATACATATATTCAACAAATATACCGGCTGAAGTGATGATCTCCATTGCCTTAGCCAGCGCTCCCGGCTGGTTGGGGCAATGCAGGCATACGACATCCGCCACACTCACTGCATATAATTTTTCGCGAAGTACCTGAATTGCTTTTTCCGTATCTGATACGATCAGACGCAGGATACCGAAATCGGAATTCTCTGCCACCGTAAAGGCCGACATGTTCACTCCTGCCTCACCCAAAATCTTTGCCACTTCCGTAAAACGGCCTTTCTTGTTTTCAAGAAAGATAGATAACTGTTTAATTAACATAGCACTTTATTTTTTTAGGTTTAAACTAACTTACGATTGTCGATCACGTGTTTAGCCTTGCCCTGACTGCGTTCGAGGCTGCGCGGTTCCACAATCTTTATATCAGGCTGAATACCGATCACGCTCTGCATGCGGGCAGCGATCTTCTTCTTCAGCGCGATCATCTTGTTCATTTCGTCCGAATAATAGTCCGGACGTACTTCCACCTGGATCTGGAAGGTATCGGTGTTGTTCACACGATCTACCACGATCAGGTAATGCGGTTCGAATTCCGGCATTTCCAGCAAGACAGATTCCACCTGCGACGGGAATACGTTGACACCACGGATGATCATCATATCGTCGCTACGGCCGAGGATACGTCCCATACGGACAGCGGTACGGCCGCATTCGCACTTTTCATAGATCAGGTGCGTCAGGTCGCGCGTACGGTAACGGATCATCGGCATACCCTCCTTGGTCAGAGTAGTGAATACCAACTCGCCCTGTTCGCCCGGCTCAACCGGTTGCAAGGTTACCGGGTCGACGATCTCGGGGAAGAAATGGTCTTCCCAAAGGTGCGTACCGTTCTGGCACTGGCATTCGCCACCGACACCGGGGCCGCATATTTCTGTCAGGCCGTAGATATCGTATGCCTTGATGTTCAGTTTCTGCTCCAGTTCCTTACGCATGTTTTCCGTCCAGGGTTCCGCTCCGAAGGCTCCTACCCTCAGTTGGAATTCTTCCAGGGGAATACCCGAACTGTGGATCGTTTCGGCCAGGTACAAGGCATACGAAGGCGTACAAGCCAATCCTTTTGCCCCGAAGTCGTGCATCAACTGAATCTGTTTCTGTGTGTTACCGCTACTCATCGGGATCACGGTACCGCCTATATTCTCCACTCCTCCATGTGCACCCAAGCCACCGGTAAACAAACCGTAGCCGTAAGACACCTGCACGGAGTCGTCTTTCGTAATACCATAAGCCGTCAGGCATCGTGCCACCACTTCCGACCAGATAGACAGGTCTTTACGGGTATATCCTACCACGATCGGTTTCCCTGTCGTACCCGAAGAGGCATGTAAACGAACAATCTCGGACATCGGCACAGCCATCAGCCCGAACGGGTAATTATCTCTTAAATCCTGTTTTACCGTAAACGGCAACTTGGATATATCTTCAATAGATTGAATATCATCCGGAGTAATACCCATTTCCTGCATTTTCTTACGATAAAAGGGGGTATTATGATAAACGTGTTCTACAACCCGTTTCAACCGGATACTCTGTAATTTCCGCATTTCTTCGCGGTCCATACATTCAATAGTCTCATTCCAAATCATGGTATCAGTTTGTTATCTTTTAAATGTTAGTAGTCTAAATCTGTCGCAAAGTAAGAACTTTTTTACTAACTGGCAATAAATAATACTGTCAAATCAATCGAGACTTACTTCCATAAGGATCAGATTATCGTCTTCGTCCAATGTTTTGGTTATCTCCAGCAACTCTCCATCCAGTTCGTTCTTTTCCATTGCTTCCAACAGGGTAAAAGGATATAAGGTATAATAGAGCTTGTTATTATTGAAGACAAAGTTCATCATGTCGCCGTTCTGCCAGTCTTTATTTGTCAGTTTGACCTGTGAGAATGCGTTTTCCGCCACATTATATAAATAAAGCTCGTTACGCAGTTTCATTTCACTTTCATCTTTCAGAAAGACGGCGTTGACAAGCATTTGATTCGGAGTCAATGCCCGGATCTCGCAAGCTATCTTCCCCTCTTTTCCAATCGATAGCGGCAGTTTGGAAAAGACAGGTTTCAACTGACGGTCAGATGACAACTGATATAACGTATCGGCTGCCGGTTCGCTGATCAGGCAGCCTCCGCCGTCGCAGGACAAGAGGTTCCTCATACGGTTAAGCAGGACAAAAGGACGTCCGTCGCGAGTGGTTATGATCATACTGCGGTAACGATTGTCGGAGACGATAGGCAGGCGTTCGATCTTCTTTCCCGTCTCCTTATCCATCAGGACATAAGGTCGATTGCTCGATTCCTGCCGCTCACCCAGGTCGGCGGTCTCTCCTTCTTTCACGAACGGGACACCTTTCATATCCAGAAAGACCATTGTGTTCTTATCCAGTGATTCTACTACATCCATTTGCAAGGAGTCCGGAAAGCTGAAGGATTTCTTGTAACTTCCGTCCAGTCCATAGACCTGCATTTGCGTGAAGCCATCCAAAAAGACTTCCCGGCGTTGGTCATCATACAGGATATGGCGTATCCTGGCATATTCTTCGCCACCCTGCCCCTTACGGTTGAACCGGCTGATCATCTCCCCCTTTTTATTGAAACCTATCACATCACCGGTGGAAGGTTCGAAAAAGAATAAGCCGGCTTCGCTGGGTACAAGTTTCATCTGGTCGCCCAACAAGACATTTTCAGGCGTTTGCAAGCGGAAATAACGCACTTTCCCCAATTCCTGCAAGGCAACATCCTTTTTAGGAATATCCGCCCGAAAATCCAAAACAGGCAACGGCCCCTCACTTCCAGCCTTCCCCCGACATCCATTCAACCCCGGCAACAATGCCACAACTGCCAAACATAACCATATCTTCTTCATAATCCTATAAATTTAATACAACTTTGTACAAATAAAAGTATTATATTTCAAAGAGACAAGCAAAATACGATTATTTCGTAATTCTTTTAATACATTCGTAATACTAAGACTACTAACGCCTGCGAAGAAATACAGATAAGGTGTTTCCCCTATCGACCTACATATTATAACAAATTATGTATCTTTGTGTGCCGAAATAATAAAGGCTTCCCTAATGAAACGGAACATACTTGCACTATACATTATTAAACTATCCAAATGGTTTACCCTCGTGATGCCTATCATCGTGCTTTTCTATGAAGATCACGGGCTGGGATTGCAGGATGTATTTATATTGAAGAGCGTTTATTCGATCGCCGCCGTGGCGCTGGAGATACCTTCAGGTTATCTGGCGGATGTATGGGGACGGCGCAAATGCCTGATACTGGGGTGTATTCTTTTCTTCTTCGGATATCTCTGCTATTCGTTTACTTCCACTTTTGCGGCATTCGTTATAGCGGAAATCCTGCTGGGGACAGGGCAGACACTAGTCAACGGCGCAGACTCGGCTTTGCTGTACGATACGACCGTGCAATACAAAAAGGAAAACCTTTACCTGCGGTATGAGGGACGGATCACGATGATCGGGAATTTTGCGGAAGCCATTGCCGGTATCTTCGGTGGATTGCTGGCGGCTTATTCGCTGCGTTACCCGTTCTATGCACAGGCACTCATTGCTTTCAGCGGTATTCCAGCGGCCTTTGCCCTGCAGGAGTTGAAGATAAAAAGCAAGATACAAAGCCCTGTGAATGAGATCGTGCGGATTATCAAATACTCTCTTGTCACCAACAGGAGGTTATGCTATAACATTATGTTTTCGGGGATTATCGGGGCTGCTACACTGACGATGGCCTGGTTCGTGCAACCTTACCTGATGTATATGAAAACGCCGACCTCGTGGTTCGGTGTGATCTGGACAGTGCTGAACCTGACGGTAGGTATTGCCGCCCTTTATTCAGACCGGGTAGACAGTTACTTCGGGCCTAAGAAGATGGGGATACTAATCCTTACTTTCGTGGCAGGCGGTTATATCGCCCTGGCTTTCAACCTGACCTATTTCGGACTGGCAATCCTGATGGTATTCTATGTGATCAGAGGGTTTGCCACACCTATATTAAAAGGATATATCAACCAGATGACGTTTTCGGAGATGCGGGCTACCGTCCTCTCCATCCGTAACTTTATCATCCGGTTGATGTTTGCAGCCATCGCGCCGTTCATCGGTTGGCTGAACGATATGTACTCGTTGCAGGTCGCATTGCTGGCATCGGCTGCAATTATTATGGTTCCGGGAGCATTGTTCCTTTGGCTTCAGCTGACAGCGAAGACCAGTCAGGAATAAGTTCATTGTTTCCCTTGCTCGAAACAGTTGTTTCATTAAGGTGAAACAGTTGTTCCATCAGCATGAAACAGTTGTTTCTCCCTAGTGAAACTATTCCTACATGCCTAGCCGAACGGATTCGTATCCCCACCCTTCACAAAGTCTGCCGGGTAATGGATGGATGAAATGACCTTATTATCTTTCAGGCGTATCCATGACTTGAAAGAGCGTTTGCCTTCCGTCAGTTCGAATACACGGGCGCCGTTTCCTCCGGGCACATCATGGTAGACTGTTTTTCCTCCGGTAAAACGTCCGTAGCCCAGTAAGAGGCCTTTCCATTTGGCCACATAATCGTTTACGTGATCGTGACCGACGAACGTGCCCATTACATCGCCAGCTTCCAGCATTGCCGTGAACAGTCCGGAATTGACAAAGGGAGCACAGGCTTTCTCTTTACGGATGCCGATCAGCAACGTATTTTCGTCGGAAGCAGCCTGGTTGTATTCGGGCACCGGGATATGGAAGAAAGCCAGTGCAGGAAGCGGTTTTCCCCCGTTCTTTGCGGCCAGGGCGGCACTGCTCTTCCTGTACCAGTCGATTTGATCGGGCTTGATCCAGTCGTAACCTTTCGTCTCCTCCTTTACAGAATAGGCCAGACTGTCGAAGCCATAGAGGAGAAAGGCTTCTTTTGAACCGTCCGAACTGTTCACGGGAAGGATAAAGTTCGTTACTCCGGTTATACCTTCCACCGTACCGGTCAGGTTTCCCGGCATTTCACTGATAAAGGTATAGATCTCGCGGCGGGTCATATCGTGCTCGTCGTCATGGTTACCCAGCGTAGCGGCAAACGGGATATTGCGGGAGATGACAGGCTCGAAAGCCTTCCGGAAACCCTCTGCTGCCGGTTTGGCAAATACGATATCGCCGGTATAGATCACGAAGTCGGGCTTTTCGGCATCCAGCACTTCGTTCATGCGTTCAGCTGCTTCTTCCGAAGCCGGATTGCCCGGCACCCAGTGGATGTCGGTAAACTGTACGATCTTGAACGTACCATCCGCACGGAACTTCAGTTTGCCGGCATGTGCCTTATACAACGGACTGTCCAGGTAAGAAGCGCCTGTCGCACCCGTTACAGTTGCCGTTTCCTTTCCGGCAGCTTTCGTACCGGATATTCCCAGAAAAGACACCGGGAGCAAAAGCCCCGATGTCCGTAAAAATTCTTTTCTATTCATTTCACTATAACTTATTTAATCCACCACGGTTTGTCGGATGTCCGGTCGTTGCCCCCGAACTGCGATTGCAGGGCGGCCTCTACGTTGGCGGCATTGTTATTATATTCGTTCTGCGGATACATCCAGCGGTAAGGCAGGTTTACGCCCGCAGCCCTGCGGAATTCGGGATAACCCGTACGCAACTGGTCGTAATACGGCATCCACATACTGCCTTGCAGGAAGGTCGGTATATATTTCTGCAGGATGATACGTTCTATCTTCTGATCCTTTGTCAGCGAAGGGCTGTAAGCCACCTTCTCGCCTTGCAGGTAAGCCGTGGCTGCCTCTTCATCCAGATAACCGGCCACAGTGGGTGCATACTTTTCATAAAAGCGGAAAGAAGCCTTGACAGCAGACTCGTAAAGAGCCCGGTCGTCACCCGTTATCCAACCACGCACGACGGCTTCCGCCAGGATCAGTTGCTGCTCCGTATAGCCCAGCAGGATCATCGGTTCGTTCGTCGCATGCTGGTAATAGCGGGTAGCCGGCTTGGAACAACCGCCCAGCGTCACCTTGTCATTCACCAGGCTGTAGGCAATGGCAGGGTCTCCCCCATCGTAGGAAGAGAAATCGTCGATAGCCAGGCCGGCCTTCTCCGCAGCCGGAGTCTGGGTACAGAAAGCAAACAGGCGCGGGTCTTTGCGGGTAGCCAGGGCAGCCACATAGGTGGAGTCCATATAACGTCCCGAACCGAAGTCGCTGTCGTTGAAGTAAGGGTAACGGTCGTCCTGCTGATCGAGGAAGACCAGTTGGCCGTTGTCGGCATCGCTTGTCATCAGCGGTTCGTTCTGCGAGATACGGGCAAAGGTCGATTTCACATCCAGGCTGCCTACGGTTTGCTTGTTCGACAACGACATCAGGACACGCAGGCGGTAGGCGTTGACCAGGCGGCGCCATTTCATCAGGTCGCCGCTGTAGATGATGTCTCCGCTTATGATACTGTTATTGTCGGTCAGCAAGGTGTTCGCTTCTTCCAGTTTGGCAAGTACGGTAGCAAGTACGGTCTCCTGCGAGTCGTATTTAGGCTGGTACAAGCCGTTTGTTTCCGCCTGCATGGCTTCGCTGCAAGGTACGTCGCCGAACTGCATCGTGAGCATGTAGTAATAATGGGCTTCGAAGAAAAGAGCCAATGCCTCATAAGCTGACTGGTCGCCTTTGGCGGCTTCTTTCTTCATCTTCGCCACGTTGCGCAGGTTGTTATAATAATCGAAACCGCCGCGTGTCCATTTGTACACCTGATACGTGCTCTCGCCGGAAGTCAGGATCAACATTTTCGTGGCATGGCAGACCGAAGCGCTCGACTCTTCGAACGTGGTGAACGACAAGCCGGTGAGCAATAACGCCGGGTCAGTGGTTGTCGGGTTGTTCGGATCGATATTCATTTCTTCCAGGTCGATACAGGAGTTGCAGGTAAACGCCAATGCGGCACCGGCAACGATATATTTTAGATACTTCTTCATTGTTTTATCTGTGATTATAATTTGATTGATGCGCTGATACCGATATAACGTGCCGACGGGTCTTGCAGGTCGCTGTCGCTTGCACCGAAGTCGGGATCGAGGTACGGGGTCTTTTTCCATACTCCCAGGTTATTACCGAAGAGGGTCACTTCGAGTCCTTTGATCTTGTTCATCTCGAAGAGGTTCTTCAGGTCGTAGGAAACAGCCACACGGCGCAGTTTGAGGTAAGAACGGTTGAATGTATTGGCGAATAATTCGCTTTCGGCAGTGCGTACCACGGCACGGTAGGGATAGTTCTGCGCCCAGGTCTGGATATTGACAGCCGTCTCATTCTTCTTATATTGGCGCGTATCGGAGAGGATATTCCCGTTGACATCGTAGGTAACTTCGCCGCTCACGATATTCACCCCGTCCGGCACATAGATCGCCTTGCCGCCGTTGTCGTATTCTTCCTGACGGTACATCGTCGACTTGGGATGCTTGCCGCCCCACCACATCTTCTGGGTCGTCGTAGAGATCAGCGTACCGCCGATCGCCCCGTCTATATCGATATTGACCGTGAAATTCTTTATCTTGAATGTATTCTGAAGACCATAGCGCACGTCGGGCGACTGGTTGCCTACGTGGGTCTTGAAGGCACTCTGGGTAGGCATGCCGTTGCTGTCGAGGATGAGCTGCCCGTCGGGAGTCTTTTCCCATTCGGTAGCGTACATGGCATCTGCACGGTCGCCTACTTTCAGGTCGCCGAACTTCTCCTGTCCGCCGTAGATCTTCGTGAGCTTGCGGATGTTGCTGCTCCAGTTGGTGGAAAGGTTCCAGGTGAAGTTCTTGTTCTGCACCGGAGTAGCACTAACGATCAACTCGAAACCGTTTGTCGTGTATTCATTCCCGTTGACGAAACGGTAAGGGAAACCGGATGCTTCGGATATAGGCAACTTGATGATACTGTTCTCATCCAGCATACGGTAATAGGTCAGATCCAATCCCAGCCGGTTATGCAGGAATGAGGTAGACATACCCACTTCGAAAGAAGAGGTCTTCTGCGGCAGGATATCCGGATTAACCAGGGCGGTAACCGTACCGGAACCCGAAGGATCGGTCACAGCATTGGGATAAGTCACCGAAGGCGTGCTTCCGTAGAGGATACCTTTCGCATAGGTGGCCTGCAAAGCATACGGGTCGAGGTCGCTCGACACCTGTGCCCATGCCCCGTTCACCTTCAGGTAATCCATCCAGGAGGGCAGTTTCACATATTCGTTTACCAGCGTACTGATGGAAACGGAAGGATAGAAATAAGAATTGTTTGCCGCAGACAAGGTAGACGACCAGTCGTTACGTCCGGTAAAAGTCAGGAAGACCGACTCGAACAGGTCGATATTGACGGAGCCGTAGATACTTTCGATCGCCTTCTCGTTCATCGAGTTCGTTGCGCTCACCGGGTTCAGGCTGTTACCCAGGTTGTACACTTTCGGAACGATCAGACCGTCCGTTGCCTGCGCTTCCTTACGTATCTGGCGGTAATAGAGGGAGGTTCCCAAGTTGGCCGTGAAAGCGAAGTCTTTGCTCACCGCCTGCGTATAGGTTGCGAGGGCATCGGCATTGATATCCAGTTGGTCGGTGTTCCAGGTCTTGTAGTCACCGTTACGGGAGTCGCCGTAGTTCATGTACGACTTCGGGCTTTTCATATCTTCGAACGTGTTCTCCAGGCGTCCGGCGGCACGCCCCTGCACAGTCAGGCCGGGCAATACGTCCCAGTTCAGTTTCACCTGCCCGTTCGTCGTGTTGCGGTCATGCTTCTGGGTCAACTCGTTGGTTGCAAAATAGGGGTTGTTGTACCAGGCGTAGTTGTAGTTTGCCTGGCGTGTACCTTCCGAGTCGGGACGGTACATATGTTCGGACAATTCCTTGCCGTTCACATCGTTACCCATCCAGAGCAGGATGGTGTACATATGGTTCTTCGGGCCGTAGCCGTAACGGGGATAGTTGGGCGAATAGACCTTGTTGTACGACAGGTTGGCCGACAACGTCACCGTATTGCTCAGGTTGAACATACTGTTGAAGTTCAGTCCGCCTGTATAGATAGAGGTATTCGGAACCTGCCCGCGTTGTTTGGAGAAGTCGCCGTTGAAATTGTAGTTCGCCTTTTTCGTCTTGTTCGCCACCGAGAAAGTAGCCTTGGTGATGACACCCGTACGAAGGAAGTCTTTCAAGTTATCGTGGGCTTCCCAGGTGGTCGGCACACGCTCGTAGCGGGTACGGTCGTCGTAAACCGATCCGGCCACATCACCCCACCAAGGGATCACCTCTCCCGTCTGCTTGTCGCGGATCGGACTGTTCCACTGGGCGATCTTCTGCCCTTCGAAGCGAGGTCCCCAGGTCATATCGCCATCGGAGATACCACCGTCGGCACCGTCCCAGAACTCATACTGTCCGTTCGAGCCGGAACCGAACTCGTTCTGTGTCTCGGGAAATACCGTAAAACCGGCTGTCACCATGCTGGAGATACCTGCTGTGACCACCAGCCCTTCTTCCTTAGCCAGTTTCGTAGAGATCAGGATCGCCCCGTCTTTACCACGCGAACCGTACAAGGCAGCCGCTGCCGTCCCTTTCAACACGTTGATACTCTCGATATTCTCCGGAGAGACATCGAACAAATCCGACTCGACAGGAATACCATCCACCACCATCAGCGGCGTCTTGCCGCGAAGGGAGAAGCTAGGTGCCTGGAACATGCCGGTGGGATTGTTGACCGTCAGGCCTGCCACCTGCCCGGAAAGTGCGTTACCCACGTTGACCGTACCGGGTTGCTCCAAGGCTTCGGTACTCACCTGCTGGGTGGTGTATCCCAGTTTCTTTTTCTGCTGCTTGATACCGATGGCAGTCACCACCACTTCGTCGATCAGCTTCACGTCGTCCGACATTTCCACATTGATAACCTTCAGGTTGCCTATCGGGCGTTCCACCGTTTCATATCCTACGAAAGAAAAGACCAGCGTACCGTTCTTTGGTGCTTCGATCTCGTAATTACCATCTATATCCGTTACGGTTCCGACAACTGAATTCTTAACCACTACTGCGGCTCCTGTCACGGGGCCCAGTTTATCTGTTACCGTCCCGGTCACTTTCACCGCTTGGGCAAAGGCCAGAGTCGAACAAATCAGAAAGCTACAAATCAATAAGTAAAATTTGCTTTTCATATATAAACATTAATTGATGTACATGCACGAAGTCCCGGGGCAAGGTCTCGGACTTGCCCTAAAACATTCGTTTCCACTAAAATATAAGGGGATGGGGAGTAGAGAGGGGAAAAT
>ULWH01043207.1_pt1 | contig 29142 bp, 18 predicted proteins | sample 1960201 | NCBI WGS metagenome assembly ULWH01 (sample SAMEA4835808, study PRJEB28245) | human gut metagenome | biome: gut microbiome; material: fecal sample | place: Denmark | collected 2008
GATTAGATTCCCATCTCTTTAAGGTAGAACTTAAGTGTTTCAAGCACGTTCGACTTCACGTTGATGAAGTTCGTGATGCCCTGCGCTTCCAGTTCGGGTGCGCAGGCCGGTGCCCCGGCGACCACCAGGATCGCCTTGCCGCCGAGCAGCTCCTTGACTTTCGGGGCTGCCTCCGCATAGTCGTCGTCGCTTGCGCAGACCACGACGATCTGCGCCTTGGATTCGAGTGCGGCCTTCGCGCCCTCTTCGATCGACTTGAAATAAGTGTTGTCGATCACCTTGATGCCGGCGCATGCGAAGAAATTGCACGAGAACTGCGAGCGGGCGCGGGCCATGCCCAGGTTGCCGCACGTCAGCATGAATGCCTTGGGCTCCTTGCCGCTGCGATCCACGTGCAGGCGCATCTCCTCGAACGCCATGGCGCCGCGGTAGGGGACGAGTACGTTGCCCTCGGCCTGCTTGCGCGTAACGGACTCGGCGGTGATCTCCTTGCCGGCGACCTCCGTAAAGTTGGGATATTGGTTGGCGCCGAGCAGCGTCTGGCGGCGCGTCGCGATGTTCTTGTCCTTGGCTGCGGCCGACGCTTTGATACGCTCGACGATCAGGCCGGCCTTGTAAGCCTCGGTGTAGCCTCCCTTCTCCTCGATTTCGAGGAAAAGCTTCCAGGCTTCGGCTGCGATCGACTGCGTGAGGTTCTCGACATAGTACGAGCCTCCTGCCGGGTCGACGACCTGGTCGAAATGCGACTCGTTCTTGAGCAGCAGCTCGACGTTGCGGGCGATGCGCTTCGAGAACTCGGTCGGGTTTTCGAACGAGGCGTCGAACGGCATCACCTCCAGCGAATGTACGCCGGCGATCGTGGCCGACATGGCCTCGGTCGTGCCGCGCAGCATGTTCACGTAGGGGTCGTAGACGGTCTGGTTCCAGCGCGAGGTCTCGGCGTGTATCTGCATCTTGCAGGCGCAGTTCTTCGCCGGGCCGTAGCCCTTGACGATGTTGGCCCACAGCATGCGTGCCGCGCGGAATTTGGCGATCTCCATGAAATAGTTGGAGCTTACCGAGAACGAGAAGCGCAGTTTGCGTGCGGCCGCGTCGACGTCCAGCCCTGCGTCCGTCAGGCGTACGAGGTAGTCGTGGCCTGCCGAAAGGGTGAATGCCAGCTCCTCGACGATGGTCGAACCCGAGTTGCCGAAGGTCTGTCCCGCAACGGTTACGATGCGCACGTGCTTGTACTCCTTGGTCTTGTGGATCAGCTCGACGATGCGGGCGATGCACTTTTCACCGTTGGGCGAGCAGAATTCGCCTTTCGACGAAAGCCCTTTTACCAGCGGGTCGATGCAGAATGCGATGCGGACATCCTCCTTGGCGATGCCCTCCTTTTCGACTTTGGCCAGGACGAGCTCGGCGACATGGGCCGTCTTCTCTCCGCAGAAGGTGATCTCGACAGCCGGAATGCAGATGTCCTTGAGCAGCGTGTCGAGGTCTGCGGCCGAGAAATCCGCCGACGCGATGCAGAAGCCGAGCGAGTCGACGCCTGCGTTGAGGATTTTCAGTGCCTCGGCGTTTGCCTCCTTGGGGCATACGACGCTCACGGTCTGGTGTACGCGCCAGCGGTTGTGCGCGTGCGTACCGCGTACGTAAGGGAACTCGCCTGCCTGCGAGCCCAGGAACTTGATGCCCTCGAGGTTCTCGGCGCGGTAGTAGGGCCGGACGTTGAAACCTTCGCCCGTTTTCCATACCAGCTTGCGCTCGTAATCAGCACCTTTCAGGTCGGCCGTAATCACCTCCTCCCACTTCTCGGTCGGAACCGGCGGGAATTCAGTGAACAGCTTTTCACTTTTGGTATTTGCCATAACTATTTAGAGATTAGTATAAGTGTAGTTTCAAAATTGCATGTAAAGGTACAAAATTATTAGTGATTGAAACAAGAAATTGTTAATAAAATAACACTATATAATTTCTTTTTATAATATAGGCGATTTCGTTTGCTTTCGGCAACCGCCGGAAGAAGTTTTTTAGTTGTGGTGAAATAGTTTAATATTGTTCTTAATAGCTATAAAAATTACGAAAAACTAAAAATGTGAAAATTCGGGGATATGACGAAAATTTAAGGGTGTTTTTCGGAAAATTGCATTGAAATTCGGCGGTTTTATGGAAAAATGCATGTAATTTTTCGGAAAATGCTGAAAAAATAGGGTGTTTTTCGAAAAAATGCCGATTTTGTGAAAACAACGTAACTGAAAAAATATTACATTTGCAAGCGAGATCGATACATACGGCGGCAGGGGTGAAGCCGCGGGTTAGTCAGGTTGGGCGGAGTATGCCGCGAGGCAGTTGCCCTCCGGAATTTTAGGTTAGGTTTTAGTTCAGCAATTATTCGGCTTCCGCCCCTGCGCGTATGTTTTTAATGGAATGCTAATCCAATTCAATTACATCTATGTCATCATTGCTCAGATTCAAGATGGTCGATGCGGCCATAAACCACACCGCCGTCGAGGTGAAGGCTCCCGAAGGACGTCCTTCGGACTATTTCGGGAAACGGGTATTCGGGCGTGCAGCCATGCGCAAGTATTTGAACAAGGCTACTTACGACGCCCTTGTCGATACGATGGAGAACGGTACGCCCCTCACGCGGGAGGTTGCCGACGGTATCGCGGCGGGCATGCGCCAGTGGGCGCTGGAGCACGGTGCCGACCACTATACCCATTGGTTCCAGCCCCTGACGGGAGGTACGGCCGAGAAGCACGATGCGTTTGCCGACCCGGACGGCTTGGGCGGGGTTCTGGAGGAGTTCTCCGGCAAACTGCTCGTCCAGCAGGAGCCCGATGCGTCGTCGTTCCCCAACGGAGGCATCCGCAATACGTTCGAGGCTCGCGGTTATTCGGCCTGGGATCCGACCTCGCCGGCCTTCATCGTCGACACGACGCTCTGTATCCCGACCGTCTTCATCGCCTATACGGGCGAGGCGCTCGATTACAAGGTGCCGCTGCTGCGCTCGATCTCGGCGGTGAACAAGGCCGCGACCGAGGTGTGCCACTATTTCGACAAAAACGTGCAGCGGGTCATCTCGTATCTGGGCTGGGAGCAGGAGTATTTCCTCGTGGACGAAAGCCTCTGGGCCGTACGTCCCGACCTGATGCTCACCGGGCGTACGCTGATGGGGCATGAATCGGCCAAGAACCAGCAGTTGGAAGACCACTATTTCGGTGCGATCCCGACCCGTGTGATGGCATTCATGAAAGACCTCGAATACGAATGCCTGAAACTGGGCATCCCCGTCAAAACCCGCCACAACGAGGTGGCGCCCAACCAGTTCGAACTGGCGCCGGTCTACGAGGAGGCCAACCTTGCCAACGACCACAACCAACTGCTGATGACCGTGATGGACAAGATCGCCCGCCGTCACAAGTTCCGGGTGCTGCTGCACGAAAAGCCCTTCAAGGGGATCAACGGTTCGGGCAAACACAACAACTGGTCGCTGGGGACGGATACGGGCGTGAACCTGCTGGGGCCTGGCAAGACCGCGTCGGAGAACCTGCAGTTCATCACCTTCCTGGTCAATGCCATTTCGGCCGTACACAAGCACAACGGCCTGCTCAAGGCGGCGATCATGAGCGCCACGAACGCACACCGCCTGGGAGCCAACGAGGCGCCCCCGGCAATCATCTCGACCTTCCTCGGGACGCAGGTGTCGGCCGTGCTGGACAAACTGGCGGCCAGCAAGGGCGACGATGCGATCCGCTTCGACGCCAAGAATGTGTTCAAGATGAGCGGCATCTCGCATATCCCGACGCTGCTGCTCGACAATACCGACCGTAACCGCACCTCGCCGTTCGCGTTTACGGGCAACCGGTTCGAGTTCCGCGCCGTAGGTTCTTCGGACAACTGTGCCGAGGCGATGATCGTGCTCAATGCGGCGATGGCGCACGAACTGGCTGAGTTCAAGCAGAACGTTGATGCCAAGATCGAGGCCGGCATGAAGAAAGAGAAAGCCATCTACGAGGTGCTCAAACAGATGATCAAGGCCTGCAAGGCCATCCGCTTTGACGGCAACGGCTATTCCGACGAGTGGAAGGCCGAGGCGCGCAAACGCGGCCTGGACTGCGAAACCTCGACGCCGCTGATTTTCGACCGTTACCTCGACAAGCAGACGCTCCGGATGTTCGGCGACACGGGCGTCTTCTCGAAGGTCGAGCTCGAAGCCCGCACCGAGGTGAAGTGGGAGACCTACACCAAGAAAATCCAGATCGAGGGGCGCGTGCTGGGCGATCTGGCGATGAACCATATCGTGCCGATTGCTTCGAAGTACGAGGCATTGCTGCTCGACAAGGTCTACAAGATGTCGCAGATCCCGGGGCTGAACGCTTCGGCCGACATCGAACTCATCAAGAAGATCCAGTACCATACGGCCGAAATACAGCGGCTCACGGCCGGGATGGTCGACGCCCGCAAGGTGGCCAACAGGATCGAGGATCAGCGCGAGAAGGCGATCGCCTACCATGATACCGTAGCCGCATGTTTCGACGAGATCCGCCGCCACATCGACAAGCTGGAGGAGATCGTCGACGACCAGATGTGGCCGCTGCCCAAATACCGCGAGCTGCTTTTCCTGCGCTGATCGCCTCCTTATATAATTGTGTAATGTCCGGGTTTGCCGCTCGGATTATTTTTCGTTATCTTTGTTTTCCGAAGCTGTGAAAAGGGAATGGGGTGGATTAGGGTTCGGAGCCGATTTGGCGGCAGCAAATTTTCCGAAAAGGCGCTGCGCCAGACGGGAAGGAGTGCAGGTTTGAGGAGCAAACCGGCAATGCATTTGCATTGGGACATTGCTATTCCGAATTTTATTGCTTTCTTGCATGATGAACATGTAACCCACTTGTGAATGAAGCGAAAAATAGGAACAGTATTATTGACGGTATGCGTCACCGCAGCAGCATATGCCCAAAGCCCGCCGTCGGCAACAGATCGGACGCGGAATGCAAAAACAGCGGCGCGTATCGAACGTCATCGCCTCGCCTCGAAAGAGAATAATCTCTTTGTGACGGGCGCGTCGGGAATCACGGCGCATAATCAGGTGACTGTCGGCGTGAAGGTGGAGTACAGCCGCCAATTGAAAGGAAATTTTTATTGGGGCGTGGATTTTTCGGCCCGGTGGCATCTGGGGAGTTTGATGAGCTACGATTGGAGCGGCCACGGATCTGACCCTTACCGCAATACGGTTGCGCAGGATATTTATAAACTGGATGCAATGGCCTATTATCGGCTGCCGGTGGTGAAAAGCAGGCTTTTTCTGCGTTTCGGAGCCGGAGTTGGGGCGGGATACCACCGGATACTAAAGCATGTAGACAACGATCTTGACAAGGATAGGGTATTGCCTTTCTTCAATGTCGAATGTGCGTGGATTCTGCGGGTGACGAAGGGGTTTGAACTGAAATTTTCGCCGACGATCCTGTTTGTGCCTTCGGAATTCTCGGTGTCGCCCGTCGAACTCGGTGCGCCGACCGATGTGACGCCCTGGCTTACGGATGCCGGGTTTTCGCTGACGTGCGGCTGGCGGTTCTGATGTATTAGGAAGTAACAATATAGTATGAAAATCATTGCAGACAGCGGATCGACCAAATGCACGTGGCTCGTGACCGACGGCGTGCATACCTCGGAATACCGGACGCGGGGAATCAATGCCGTGCAGCATTCCCCGGAGCAAATACGCGAAGCGCTTGCCGAACTGCCGCCGTGCGGCCCCGTCGAGGCCGTCCATTTCTACGGTGCCGGGTGCGGGCGTACCTTCCCCGAAGCGACGGGGAAGATGGTGCGGGAACTCCGCGCGCATTTCGGCACGGGGCGGATCGAGGCCGAGACCGACCTGCTGGGGGCTGCCCGGGCGTTGTTCGGCCGCGGCGAAGGCGTGGCCTGCATTCTCGGCACGGGCTCCAATTCGTGCTGGTGCCGGGGCGGCGAAATCGTGGAAAACGTCCCGCCGCTGGGGTATGTCCTCGGCGACGAGGGCAGCGGTGCGGCGCTGGGACGCAACCTGGTGAACGGTATTTTCAAAGGGCATATCCCCCTGCGGGAGGAGTTCCTCGCGGCGCATGGGCTGACCTATGAGGAGATCATCCGCCGGGTCTACCGCGAGCCGTATGCCAACCGTTTCCTGGCGTCGTTCGCGCCGTTCGTACATGCGTACCTGGATTGCCCCGAGGTGCGGGCTATGGTGGCGGAAACCTTCGCCGATTTCGCCCAACGCAACCTGAGCCGCTATCCCGTGCATCTGACGGTCGCCTGCATCGGCGGCGTTGCCGCCGCATTCGAGGGGCTGCTGCGCGAGGTGCTCGCACAAGGGGGGTACCGGGTCGGCCGGATCGCCGCATCACCTGCCGAAGGACTTATCGAATACCATTATGGAAAATAGAATAACCGAACAGGCTTCGGCCTACGATAATTTACAGCGGATGTCGGTGCACGACATCCTGACGGGCATCAACCGCGAAGACGCACGCGTCCACGAGGCCGTGGCCAAGACCATCCCCGTGATGGAACGGCTCGTGGAACGGGTCGTCGAACGCATGGAGCGCGGCGGGAGGATGTTTTACATCGGGGCCGGTACGAGCGGGAGGCTGGGTGTGACGGACGCCTCGGAGCTTCCCCCGACCTATGGCGTGCCGTTCGACAGGGTCATCGGCCTGATCGCCGGCGGCGACGGTGCACTGCGGCGTGCCGTGGAGAATGCCGAGGACGACACCGCAGGGGCTTGGCGCGACATGGCGCCCTACCATCCCACGGCGGACGATATCCTGGTCGGGATCGCCGCGTCGGGTACCACCCCCTATGTGGTCGGCGGCCTGCGCATGGCGCGGGAGCACGGCCTGTTGACCGCCTCCATTACCTGCAATCCCTCGTCGCCCGTGGCGGCCGAGGCGGAATATGCGCTCGAAGCGGTCGTGGGGCCGGAGTTCGTGACGGGGTCGACCCGCATGAAGGCGGGCACGGCACAGAAGCTGATGCTCAACATGCTGTCGACGGCCGTGATGATCCGCCTGGGGCGTGTCGAGGGCAATCGCATGGTTAACATGCAGTTGACGAACGATAAACTCGTGGGGCGCGGCACGCGCATGGTGGCCGAGGCTTCGGGCCTTTCCGAGGCGCAGGCACGGGCGTTGCTGCTGCAATACGGGTCGGTGAAAAAAGCGTTGGAGCATGCACCGAAGCCTGAGTGACTATATCTCGCTGCTGGAGCGCGAGGGTGAGCTCGTCCGCATAGCGGCTCCGGTGTCGCCGATGGAGGAGATCGCCGAGATAACCGACCGGGTTTCGAAAATGCCCGGCGGCGGCAAGGCGTTGCTGTTCGAAAATACCGGCACGGAGTTTCCCGTGCTGACCAACATGTTCGGTTCCGCGCGCCGCATGGCGCTGGCGCTGGGTGTCGGGTCGCTCGGCGAACTTTCGGAACGGGTCGACGGATTGCTGCGGCAGGCCATGGCGCCGCGCCCGTCGTTCGCGGACAAGTTGCGGGCGTTGCCGCTGCTGGCCGGGATGTCCCGCTGGTTCCCGCGTACGGTGTCGGGGCGGGGCGAATGCCAGCAGGTCGTGCAGACGGGTGCTGAGGCGTCGCTCGCGGCGCTTCCGATCCTGAAGTGCTGGCCGGCCGATGGCGGGTGTTTCGTAACCCTGCCAATGGTGAACACGGTCGATCCCCAGACGGGCGTGCGCAACGTCGGCATGTACCGCATGCAGCTCTTCGACGACCGTACGACAGGCATGCACTGGCATATCCACAAGACGGGCGCTCGGCATTACGATGCCTGGAAACGCTCGGGGCGGCGGATGCCCGTGTCGGTGACGCTGGGCGGCGATCCGGCCTATACTTATGCCGCGACGGCGCCGATGCCCGACAACATGGACGAATACCTGCTGGCCGGGTTCCTGCGCCGCCGTCCCGTGAAACTCGTGAAGTGCGTCACCAACGATATTTATGTCCCGGCCGACTGCGACTTCGTGATCGAGGGTTATGTCGACCCTGCCGAGGAAAAGGCTGTCGAAGGCCCCTTCGGCGACCATACGGGGTTCTATTCGCTCGAAGACCGTTATCCGCTTTTCCACGTCACGGCCCTCACGCGGCGGTGGGATGCGGTATACCCGGCCACGGTCGTGGGGATTCCCCCGCAGGAGGACGCCTGTATCGCGCAGGCTACGGAGCGGATATTCCTGGCGCCGATACGCATGGCCCTGCAACCCGAAGTCCGCGACATGACGATGCCCGAGGCCGGAACGGCGCATAACATCGCCGTCGTTTCGATCGACAGCCGCTATGCCGGACAGGCCGTGAAGGTCGCCCAGGCGCTGTGGGGCGCCGGGCAGATGATGTTCAACAAATACATGCTCGTCGTCCCGGCCGCGACCGACGTGCGCGATACGGATGCATTGGCGCGGCTCGTGCGCAACCTCGACCCGCTGCGCGACATAGTCCGCAGCGAGGGGATTCTCGATGTCCTCGACCACGCGACGGCAACGCCGGGCTTCGGCGGAAAAATTGCATTGGATGCTACGGCCTGCGGTGCCGGGGGTGGGTGCGTGAATCCGCAGGAGTCTGCCACGCATGTGCTCTCCGATTCCGTACGGGGTGGTGAGGGCGTGCGTCCCGCAGTGGATGGCGCAATATCCGGGGCTTGTGCCGGGCAGGGTGACGGCGGGCAGCCCCTCCTTCCGGCCGGCTACCGCACTGACTTGCTCGAAAAATGGGGTGTGGCGGTCGCCTTCGCCGCGCCGGATGCCGAAGTGCCGGTTCCGCCGGGGGTGAAATACCTCGCTGTGTTCGACCCGGCGGCGGAGGAACTCACGGCTGCCGAACTTTTGTGGCTCGCTGCGGCCAATACCGATCCGCGGCGTGATGTGCGGACGGAAGGTGCGGCGTTGGTGATCGACGCCCGGAGCAAACGTCCCGGGGCGGGGGAGAACCCCGGTCGTTTCCCGAACGTCGTGACCGCGTCGGAAGCGACTGTCGCTTTGGTCGACCGCCGCTGGCCGGAATATGGCTTGGGGGCGTTTGTCAGTTCGCCGTCGCGGCGTTACCGCCGTCTGCTGCTCTCCGACGGGGCGCAGTGGCGTTGAGGGGGGGGGCTGACGGGTACCGTAACCCATTTTGTGGCGCCGGGGTGTTTTCAGGGCGTCCGGTCGGGGATAACCGGGGATAAATAGTTTCTGCATATGGCAAAATTCTTTTCAGACCGTGAAATCCGCGCCGTGGCGGTATTCCTGCCGCTGGCGGGATTGCTTATAGGCGGCATCGTGCTTCTGCGCCCGAAGGCCGATCCCGAAGCGGCTTTTGTGGCCGGGATGGAGATGGAAGGGCGGGCCGATTCGGTCGACCTGCGGCCGTTCGACCCCAATACCGTGGACTACGACGGACTGCGGCGGCTGGGCTTGTCGAAGCACGAAGCCGTGAGCCTGCTGAAATACCGTGCCGCGGGGAAGATCTTCCGCATCCCGGAGGATGTGACGCTTTGCTACGGCATCAGCGATTCGCTCTACCGCCGCCTGGCTCCCTATATCCGTATCGGGCGCAAATACGCCATCGCGCCCCGGCAGTATCGCACGGGGCGTGTCGTGCCCGAGCCCATGCCGCCCTCGCGGTTTCGCATCGACACTGTGGGGGCGCGTTACCTGCGGGCCATCGGGGCGTTGTCCAAGCGGCAGGCCGAGGCCTTCATCCGCTGGCGCGACCTGAGCGGGATCTACGACATGGAGGAGTTGCGCGCCTGCTATGTCGTGAGCGATTCGGTGGCTGCGGCGCTCGAACCCTATATTATCTTTCCCGAGCGCGGAGCTGCGCCGGTCGACGAACCCGTGGAGATCAATACGGCCGATTCCGCGACGCTGCGCGGCGTGGTGGGGATCGGAGCGCGGACGGTGGTGTCGATCATGAACTACCGCGCGAGGCTCGGCGGATTTGTCCGTCTGGAGCAACTCGCGGAGGTTCCGGGAGTCACGGAACGCAATTATGAGAAAATTTTAAAACAAATTTGCTGCGATAGTTGTGAAATTCGGAAAATTGATATTAACTTTGCAACTCCGAAAGTCCTTAGGCGGCATCCGTATATTCCGCCGCAGAAGCTTCGGAAATTACTTAAAACAAGACAGTTGAAAGGAGGTTGGAGTACCGCTGAGGAATTGGTTGAAGACAACATATTGACCCGCGAAGAGGCAGCACGGCTGGCTCCTTACCTGCGGTTCGGTACCCGAAGCGGGGCTGACGATACGGACAACGACACGACATGGGGCGAGGTATCAGGTGATGCGAACCCCGGAGGAATTTAAGTAAACGACGAAATTAAAAAAACAAAAAAAAGAATACTACTATGATTATCATGCCGGTAAAAGAGGGCGAAAACATCGAACGCGCCCTGAAGAAGTTCAAACGTAAATACGAGCGCACGGGCGTCCTGAAGGAACTCCGCCGCCGCCAGTATTTCACCAAGCCTTCGATCGCCAAGCGCGAGGCGATGCAGCATGCTGTTTACGTAGAGCACATGTACCGCGACGAGGATTAATCCCCGTTGGTACCCGTATCCATATGCCCCGGCTGAAATAGCCGGGGCTTTTTTGTCTCCCTCTTCATTTCCCGACCTTTCTTTTCCAGCCCTTCTGACCGTGCCGAGCCCTTCCACGCTTGCCGGCCTGTATAATCATCTTTTCCAATCTCTCCCGGCCTTTTCCCGGCCTTTTCCCGGCTCCTCTCTCTTCTTCCCCTGCTTTTTTCCGCTCCTTTCCCTGCCTGTATTTCTGCTGCATTTTGAGTGAAACTAAAAAATATAGTTGAAAAACTATTTAAAATAGTTGTGGATGAAGTTTTTTTAGTTACCTTTGTTCCCGTAAGTCCTGTCGGCCGATCGGAGCAGGGCGGATAACAGAAACCAAAACCGGTATGATGGAAAAACTGACACGCAGGGAAGAGGAGCTGATGCGCTGCTTCTGGGAGCACGGCCCGCTTTTCGTACGCGAGCTCGTAGCGCTCGCCACCGAACCCAAGCCCCATTTCAATACGCTTTCGACCATGGTGCGCGCCCTCGAAGCCAAGGGGTATGTCGCCCACAATACCTTCGGAAGCACCTACCAGTATTATCCGGTGGTGACCGAGGAGGAATTTTCGCGCCGCACGCTGGGCGGGGTCATCCGCAAATATTTCGAGAACTCCTACCTTGGGGCCGTTTCGGCCCTGGTCGAGGAGGAGAAAATCTCGGTCGACGAACTGCGCGAGCTGATCGACCGTATCGAAACCCAAAACCGTCGTTAGCCATGTACACACTGATGCTGTACAGCCTGAAGGTCGGCGCCTGCCTGGCAGTGTTCTACCTTTTCTTCAAATTGCTGCTGAGCCGCGAGACCTTCCACCGCCTGAACCGGATCGTGGTGCTGGCGGCCATGGTGTTGTCGTTCGTGTTGCCGCTGTGTGTCATTACGGTCTATCGCGAACTCCCGGCCATGCCGGAACTCCCGGTGACGGAGGATGCAGGCTACGCCCCGTCCGCGGAGCCGGAATCCCAACCTTTCCCGTGGGATAAGGCGGCGACGGCCGCTTTCCTTGCGGGAGCCGCCGCTGCGTTGTTATGGACGCTCGGGTCGGTATGCGGCGTATTGCACATGATCCGCCGGGGGCACAGGGAGCGGCTGGGCGACGGCTCCGTGCTCGTACGCACCGACCAGCCGGTCATTCCGTTCAGCTGGTACCGCTATATCGTGATGTCGGAAAAGGATCTGGCCGAGAACGGCGAGGCGATCGTGCTGCATGAGAAGGCTCATCTGAGGCTGCGCCACTCGTTCGACCTGTTGGTGACCGACCTTGCGGGGTGCCTGCAATGGTTCAACCCTGCGATGTGGCTCCTGCGCCGTGAGTTGCGCGCCATCCATGAATACGAGGCCGACGAGGCGGTGCTGGACAGCGGCGTCGATGCCCGGCAATACCAATTGTTATTAATAAGGAAAGCTGCCGGCGGGAGGTGGTACTCAGTCGCCAACAGCTTTAATCACAGTAAACTTAAAAACCGTATTACCATGATGTTACGTAAAAGATCGTCGCGGTGGGCAGGGGCCAGGGTGCTTTTCCTGCTGCCGTTGACGGGGCTTGCCCTCGGGGCGTTCGCCCGCACCGCCTATGTTTTTCCTGATGACAAAGGTAAAAAAGAAAATGTTTCGATCCGCATCGAAGGGACGAATTTTTACTCTTCGGACGGAAAATCCGGCAAGCCGCTTTTCGTGGTCGACGGCCTCGAGGTGGCGTTGATAGATACACTGTCGCCCGACCGGATCGCTTCGGTGACGGTACTCAAGGATGCTTCGGCAGAAGCCCTGTACGGCGAGAAAGGCAGGAACGGAGTAGTGGTCGTTTCGACGAAGGATGCCGCCGGCGGTGCGCGGGATTATTCGGTCGACGCCGAGGACGGCTCTGCCAAGGTCGTGGTGCGCGGTTCCGGGAAGATGTCGGATGTCAGGGTGGTCGGCAGTTCTACGGTGCCCGCAGGTAAGGCCGGGATCGACGCCGGTGCGAAAACCCGCGGACGTGTCGTGTCCGTTACCGGCAGCGACGGGAAGAAGACTGTCGTCAGCCAGAGCCGGGTGACCGTCACCGACGACGGGGGCGTGACCGTCATGAAGACGCAACCGGACGCGGTGCAGGTTGACGGACTGTCGCCGGGGCAGGCGACCCAGGCCGCGGAAGCCGGGCTCAAAGCCGCAGAGGAAGGGATGAAGGCTGCCCGTGCCGGACTGGAGGCTGCCCGCGAATATATGTCGGGCGAGGAGTGGAAAAAGGCTCAGGCCGAACTCGACAAGGCACAGAAGGAACTCTCCTCGGCACGCAGGCTGTCTGCCGCGCAACTCGCAGCCGTCCGTGAGCAGGAGGAGGCCGTGCGCAAGTATATGGCCAGCGACGAGTGGAAAGAGGCGCAGAAGCAGATACAGGAGGCGCAGGCGCATTTGGCCGACCCCCGGGTACAGGCTGCCCTGGCGAAAGCTGCCGAGGCCGGGTCGACGGCAGCCGGCGTCGAGATCCGTCGCAAGGTCGCCGAACATATGGAGCAGACGGAGGATGCCGGTACGCTGAAGAGCAGTACGATCGTGATCCGCGGATCGGGCAAGTCGCCGTTTGAAAAGGGGGAGGAACCCCTTGTCGTGATCGACGGCAAGGTGTTTAAGGATACCAAGAAACTGGAGGGGCTTGATCCCGACCGGATCGAGAACATATCCGTACTCAAGGATGCCTCGGCGGTCGAGAAATACGGCAGGAAAGCCCGCAACGGCGTTATCGAGATTACGACCAGGAAAAAATAAGCAGGCCATAAGTATAAAAAGTTCGTGCCCGGGACGGTTTTGCCGCCCCGGGTTTTTTCGTCGGCCATGCGATACGGGCGTGAAACTTGCAGAATTAGGATGGAAAAAGTTATCTTTGCATGTAAAATACAAAACAGAAGCTATGAAACGCCTGCTATTTTTTCTTACGGTCGCAATGTTCGTTTCATGCGGCCGGACATTCGAGCAGCGCACGGCCAAATATGCTGAGGTCGGATCCGTGAACGATAACCGTGCTGCGGTGCTCGACATCAACGAGGGGGTCGGCCGTTGGGGGTATGTCGACGGGACGGGACGGCTGGTCATCGAATGCCGTTATGCCGATGCCCGGAGTTTCGACGACGGACTGGCCGCCGTGCAGGAGCCCGAAGGGCTGTGGGGCTATATAGATACCGCAGGCCGGGCGGTCGTGGCGCCGCAATTTACGGTGGCCGGGGCGTTCGACGACGGCATGGCCTGGGTTCAGTCCGGCGAGCTCTGGGGCCGTATCGACAAAACGGGGAAAACCGTCATTCCCTGCCTTTATTCCGAGATCGGTGAACCCGATGAACGTGGCTGGATGCGTGTCCTGCGCGACGGTAAATGGGGCGTCCTGCGCCAAGACGGCGAGGTGGTAGTCCCCTGTGCCTATAACCTGATCGGCGAGCCGAACGCCTACGGGCTGATCCCCGTGACGAGCGACGGCAAACATGGCTTCCTCGGCGCCGACGGGCGCGAAGTGCTGCCTTGTTTCTTCTCCTATATTTCCGATTTCAAGGACGGCTATGCCCGGACGAACTACGGCGGCAGCATGGTGCTGCGCGACGAGCCCTACGGCGGTCAGTGGGGACTTATCGACACGCTGGGGCACGAGACGATCCCGTGCCGCTACTACTACCTCGACACCCCGGGCGAGGGGCTCGCTGCGTTCAGGCTGGAACAGTTCGGCAATTACGGGTATGTCGATGTCAAGGGGAATGTGGCTATTTCGCCCCGTTTCTCCGTGGCGCGGCCCTTCTCGGGCGGGGTGGCCGTGGTGAGCTACAACAATGTCAATTTCGGGCTTGTCGACCGCAACGGCGGTGAAGTCAGCTCGTTCCGCTATAAACGCATCGGCAGGTTCAACGACGGGCTGGCGCCTTTCAATACCGACCTCTACGGCATGAATTTCCAGGGTATGGAGCCCCGTTGCGGCTATATCGACACCGAGGGACGCGAAGTGATACCGGCCAAGTGGGACGATGCCGCCGAGTTCAGCGAGATGCGTGCCGCCGTGATGCGCTTCGGTACCAATGCCGAAGATTTCTACGATGCCCGCTGGGGCTATATCGCCACGAACGGCCAGCTGGTCGTGCCGCTCAAGTACCACGAGGCCTATCCGTTCAGCTGCGGGCTGGCGCGTGTCTTCATCAAGGGACTCGGGTACGGGTATATCGACCGGCAGGGGAACGAAGTCGTTCCCTGCAAGTACCAGGAGGCCGAAGATTTCCACGATTTCAGAGCAAAGGTCAAACAATACGACCGGGTGCTGACGATCGACGAGACAGGGCAGATCGTCGAGCAATGACGCTCCCCGGGCGGGGAATGGCGAAAACGGGGGCCGTGGCCTCCGTTTTTTCATGCCTGCGGCTTTCGCCTGCGGGCCTGTTGCGGCGCGTTGCGCTTACTTGAACCCTACGATCTCCGGACGGGTGGGGCGGTAGCGGTACTGTTCGACGCGCGTGGCGTTCGACAGGCGGAAATATTCGCTCTCGACCAGCCCGCGTTTGCCGAAGGCGATTCCCAGGCGGATCTGCACCGTGTTGAATACGAGCCGCTCGTTGCGGAGCCGTACACCCACTCCGAACGAGGTGAAAAAATCGTTTTTGAAAATGTTAGGCGAATAGCCGATCAGTCCGAAGTCTGCGAACCCGAATACCGCGATGCGGAACCCGAGGGGCTGGTAGGGGGTGAAGACCACCGTTTCCGTGTTGAGGATCATGCGGTTGGTTCCGGTGACGTACTCTTTGAGCGCCTGCAACCCGTTGTCGTGGGTGAAGCGGATCATTTCGTCGCTGCCTTCGCCCCGGTTCCAGCCTTGCGTGTAGTTGAACGCCAGGAACTGGCGGATGCGGCTGCGCCGGAACAGAAACAGGTTCGAGAACCACTTCAGGTCTACGTCGACGGCACTGTGGCGCCACATGCCGCTTTTGAGGTCGATGTAGCTTCCCAGCGTAAAGCCGCCCATGATGTAGCCCATCCCCCGGAAACCGCCGGTCTGGTAAGACATGCCGAGGTACATCTCGTCGTTGAACTCGCCCCACGAATAGCCGCTCACCAGCTCGGCTTTGTAACCCGTCGCCAGATACTCGCGGGTACCGAATCCGTAGACCATGTTCGCCGTGTAGAATTTTTCCCGGTAGAGCCCCCCGCCGAAGAGCATGGCGTCGTGGTCGTGCAGCGCGGGGTTGTAGTCGGCCGTGACGGGCGGGCGGCGGCTGAACCGGGCATAGCTGTAACGGCCCGTCAGGAAGACGCTCGATTTGATGGAGCGGATGTAGTGCGACTTGCCGCCCCATACGTCGAGGTTGCGGACTTTCACGAGCAGCGAGGTGTCGAGGTCTACCATGTAGCGTTTCGATTTTATGTCGCTGTACGTGAGGCCGATCTCGTAGTCCGTCGGCCGGATGAACTCCTTGCGCAGCCCGAGGTTCAGTTCCGAGTTGTAGAAGTCGCGGCCGGCCGAGAAGTCGGCCGTGTAGAATGTCCCCAGCACGTTGGGGATTTTGTATTCCACGATGTTGCCGCCGTAGGAGAAATCCCTGCGGCTGAAATTGGTCTTGATTTTCAGGGTGTTGCCCGTGCCGAAAATGTTGGCGTCCGAAAGCCCGACCATGGTGCGCCCTTCGCCGTGTATGCCTGCGTCGATGCTGATCGTCCAGCTGTCGCGCGCGCGGATGACCATGTTCACGCGCGTCGAATCGAGCGAGTCGGGTACGATGATCACCTCGGTATCGGAGATGTAGGGGCGCGAACGCAGCAGTTGCTTGTTGCGCACGACCAGCTGGGGATCGAACTTGTCGCCTGGCTTGAACAGCAGGTCGCGCCGGATAACCCGTTCGCGGGTCAGCATGTGGGTTTTGTTGCCTGCGCGCTCGAACCAGTTGCCGCATGAGTCGAACGGCATCATGCGCTCGATGGTGATGTCGCCTACGGTTTTCCCGGCGTAAGGTTCCAGCAGCCTGCTTTCGTCCAATACGCGCCCGTTCATCGTCGTATCGAGTACGGGTTTGACGAAGAGCATCCTGTAAAGCATGCGCGGAACTGCGCGGCGGTTGGTTTTGGATTGTATGCTGTCGTAAAGGCGCTGGTTGCGCTCCGAGGTCGCCGTGTTCAGGCTGTCGGGGGAGAATCCGCCGGGGGAAACCCTGTCCGGCGCCCGCATGCCGGGATTGACCGTGCGGGCGAAACAGACGCTTTGCGCAGCGAGGAGGGTCAGCACGAGTATGCAAATCCGGCGATACATATCGTCAAAGATAACGTATTTTTTGATGAAAAAGTGCGCCTGAACCTGCTAAAATACAGTTTCTGGCCCGTAGGAGTTACCCTTGGCAAAAAACGGGAGGTTTCGGGTGCCGGTCTGCCCTGCCGTTGAGACTGACAATGCACCTGCTAAGGCAGCTGTCATTGCGGCTGTTGTGAAGACTGTCGATCCAGCAGCCGTTGCGGCTGACATAGCGGCTGCCTGTCGGCGGGCATGTGCCGGGACAGACGGCCGGGCCCGAATAAAAAAGACGACCCCGAAAGTCGTCTTTTTTCTGTCATATCCGGATTGCAGGTTTACCTGCGCCCCTCTTTGGCTTCGATGCACTCGGTGGCATGCGGCACTTTCATCAGCCGCTCCTTGGGGATGAGCTTGCCGGTCGTCTTGCAGATGCCGTAGGTCTTATTTTCGATGCGCACGAGGGCCATCTCCAGGTTCCGTATGAATTTCATCTGGTGTGCCGCCAGACGTCCGCTCTCCTCTTTCGAGAGGGTCGCTGCGCCCTCTTCGAGGACTTTGAACGTCGGGGAGGTATCCTCCGTGTCGTTATCGGCCGTGTGGGTGATAGTGGCGCGCAGCAGCTCATAGTCCGCGCGCGCATTCTCAAGCTTTTTCAGGATGAGCTGCTTGAACTCCTCGAGTTCGGCGTCGCTGTATCTGGTTCTTTCGTCTGCCATAGTCGTCTTCTCCTTGTTGGTTTTATGTAAAATTAAACAATTTTTCCGTAAACACCAAATTTTATATCGTTATATACGATATCGTCCGGACGCACCCTTTATATCGTTCTCAGCAAGACGCATTTGCCGTTCCCGAAGCGGTTTTGCCGCCCTTGTTCGCCCGTCAGATGCGTGTTACGGCGATCCGGATCGGCTCGTCGTCGACATCCGAATCCACGACCACGCCTCCCTCGGGCCGTGCGGCCGCTTTCACCTCGACGGCGAGCGTCTGCGATGCGATATATCCGGCATATTTGGCGATCGCGCCGGCTACGAACTCCTTCTGTTCGATCTCGACGCGGATCTTGTCCGTCACCTCGAATCCCGAGTCCTTACGGATATTTTGGATGCGGTTTATCAACTCGCGTGCCACGCCTTCCGCCCGGAGCTCTTCCGTCAGCGTAATGTCCAGCGCTACGGTAAGTTTGCCTTCCGATGCCACCAGCCATCCCGGCATGTCCTCCGAGGTGATCTCGAAATCGGCCGGGGTCACGGTGATTTTTTCATCCCCCAGGTCGAGTACGGTCTGGGCTGCGGCTTCGATCTGGGCGATACGCTCCTGCGAGAACTCCGCGGTCATGGCGGCGATCTGCTTCATGTATTTGCCGTAGCGCGGGCCCAGCGTCTTGAAGTTGGGCTTGATGCGCTTGGTGATGATGCCCGTGGTGTCTTCGATCAGTTCGACCTCTTTGACGTTCACCTCGTTCATGATGAGGTTCTTTACGGCCGAGATATGCTGTGCCATGGCCGGGTCGAGCACCGGGATGAGGATCTTGGTGAGCGGCTGGCGCACCTTGATCGACACCTTGCGGCGCAGGGCGAGCACCATCGACGATACGCGCTGTGCCAGGGACATCATCTCTTCCAGGTCGGTGTCGATCAGCTTTTCGTCGGCCTTCGGAAAAGTCGAGAGGTGTACCGACTCGTCCGCGTGGCGGCCGCTGACGGCATTCAGGTCGCGGAAGATGCGGTCGGAGATGAAGGGTGCGAATGGTGCCGCGAGCATCGAAACGGTCTCCAGGCAGGTGTAGAGCGTCTGGTAGGCCGCCAGTTTGTCGTCGTTCATACCGCCGCCCCAGAAACGCTTGCGGTTCAGGCGCACGTACCAGTTCGAGAGGTTTTCGCCCACGAACTCCTGGATGGCGCGTGCCGCCGGGGTCGGGTCGTAATCCTCGAGCGAGCGGGTTACTTCCTTGACGAGCGTATTGAGCAACGAAATGATCCAGCGGTCGATCTCCGGGCGTTTTTCGACGGGAACTTCCGGCTCCTTGCCCGTAAATCCGTCCACATTGGCGTAGAGTGCGAAGAACGAGTAGGTGTTATAGAGCGTCCCGAAGAACTTGCGGCGTACTTCGTCCACGCCGTCCCGGTCGAATTTGAGGTTGTCCCACGGCTGCGAGTTGGAGATCATGTACCAGCGCGTAGCGTCGGCCCCGTAGGTTGCGAGAACCTCGAACGGGTCGACGCCGTTGCCCAGGCGCTTCGACATCTTGTTGCCGTTTTTGTCCAGCACCAGCCCGTTCGAAATGATGTTCCTGAAGGCTACCGAGTCGAAGAGCATCGAGGCGATGGCATGCAGCGTGAAGAACCAGCCGCGCGTCTGGTCGACGCCCTCGGCGATGAAATCGGCCGGGTAGACCGACTTGAAATAGTCGCCGCCGTTCTCGAACGGATAGTGCAGCTGTGCGTACGGCATGGCACCCGAGTCGAACCATACGTCGATCAGGTCGCTTTCGCGCTTCATCGGCTCGCCTTTCGACGACACGAGTACGATATTGTCCACATAGGGGCGGTGCAGGTCGATATTGCGGGTCGAGTAGTTCTCCTTCGACATGTCGCCGACCTTGAAATTCTTGTAGGGGTTCTCTTTCATGAAGCCCGCGGCGATCGACTTTTCGATCTCATCCATCAGCTCCCTGATCGAACCGATGCACTTCAGTTCCGAATAATCCTCCGTAGCCCATACCGGCAGCGGAGTACCCCAGAAGCGCGAGCGCGAAAGATTCCAGTCCACCAGCCCTTCGAGCCATTTGCCGAAACGGCCCGTCCCGGTCGATTCGGGTTTCCAGCGGATCGTCTTGTTCAGCTCGATCATCCGCTCGCGCAGCGCCGTGGTGCGGATGAACCACGAATCGAGCGGGTAGTAGAGCACCGGCTTGTCCGTACGCCAGCAGTGGGGGTAGGAGTGGGTATGCTTTTCGATCTTGAACGCCTTGTTCTGGGCTTTCAGCATCACGGCCAGGTCGATGTCGAGCGTTGTCTCGGCATCGCAGGCGATCTCCGGGTCGTAGGCGTTCTTGACGTAGCGGCCTGCATACTCCTTGTATTTTTCGACGTCGATGTTGTTTTTTACGAATTCCGGGTCGAGGTCTTCGAGTACGAAGAACTTGCCCTGCTTGTCGACCATCGGCTGGTTTTTGCCGGCTTTGTCGACCATGAACAGCGGGGCGATGCCTGCGGCCTTGGCCACACGGTCGTCGTCGGCGCCGAACGTCGGTGCAATGTGCACGATGCCCGTACCGTCCGACGTAGTCACATAGTCGCCTACGATCACACGGAATGCGTCGCCCGTCGGCTTTACCCAGGGGATCAGCTGCTCGTAACGGATCCCCTCCAGTTCGGGCCCCATCCAGCTTTCGCCCGTGATTTGGTAGGTTCCCTCCATCTTCTTGGTGAAGTACGATGCGACGAGGTCTTTGGCGAGGATGACCGTCTGGGGTTCGTCGGTATAGGGGTTGCGGCATTTGACCTTCACGTATTCGATCGCGGGGCCTACGGCCAGCGCGGTGTTCGAAGGCAAAGTCCACGGCGTGGTCGTCCACGCCAGAAAATAGAGCGGCCCTTCGGCGTCGCCGAAGAGCTTTTCGCTTTTCGCGTCGCGGATGATCCTGAACTGCGCCGTGCACGTTGTGTCCTTCACGTCGCGGTAGCAGCCCGGCTGGTTCAGCTCGTGCGTCGAAAGCCCCGTGCCCGCAGCCGGCGAGTAGGGCTGGATCGTATAGCCCTTATAGAGCAGCCCCTTGTCGAAAAGCTGTTTGAGCAGCCACCACAGGGTCTCGATGTATTTGTTGTCGTAGGTGATGTACGGATCGTCCATGTTGACCCAGTACCCCATCTTGCGGGTCAGGTCTTCCCACGCCCCCGTGAATTCCATGACGGCCTCGCGGCAGGTGCGGTTGTACTCCTCGATCGAAATCTTCCTGCCGATGTCTTCCTTGGTGATGCCGAGCTTCTTTTCGACGCCCAGCTCCACGGGAAGCCCGTGCGTGTCCCAGCCCGCCTTGCGGTGCACGAGATACCCTTGCTGTGTCTTGTAGCGGCAAAAGACGTCCTTGATCGTGCGGGCCATGACATGGTGGATGCCCGGCATCCCGTTGGCCGACGGGGGGCCTTCGTAGAATACGAACGCGGGGTGCCCCTCGCGCGTGGTGATGCTCTTGTGGAATGTGTCGCGGGCGTCCCATTCGCCGAGCACGTCGGCGGCTATCTGGGCCAGGTCGAGGCCTTTATACTCATTGAATTTCATGGTATATGTGTTTTTTATTTCGTTCGGGGTCGTACGCCGGCATGGCCGGAAGTGCCGGAAAGATTCCTCTTTTTCCGACAACTTGCAAAGATATAAAAAAGATTTGAAAAGCGTGCAAAATTGCACCTATTCCGTCCGTGGCGGCATCTGCCCGGAGCGGGCTATTTCCCGGCCGGGATTTCGACCCAGAAGCACGACCCCGCGCCGACGGCGGAATCGACGCCGATACGGCCGCCGAGCTGTTCGGCGATGTTCTTGCAGATCGGCAGCCCGAGCCCGGTGCCCTGCGTGAAGGTGTCGACCTTGTAGAACCGGTCGAAAATCTTGGCGCGTTCCTCCTCGGGGATGCCGATGCCCGTATCGCGGACGTAGAACCGTACCCATCCGGGGCGTTGCGAGAACCCGATCGTTATCGAACCTTTTATCGTGAATTTCACGGCATTGCGTACGAAATTGCCGAGTATCTGGTGCAGTCCCTGCTTGTAATCCTCGAGCTGGAGCCGGGGCAGGCTGTCTTCCAGCCGCAGGACGACCCCTTCGGCGACTTGCAGGCGGAATGTCTCGGCCACCTCGCGGCATAAATCGCGGGCGTCGAATTTCGTACGGACGATCTCTATGCGTCCCGATTCGATCCGGGCCAGGTCGAGTACGTCGGAGATGATTTGCAACAACAGGGTGTTATTTACCAGGATCAGGTCGGCGAATTCTTTGCGCTGGTCGGGATCGGCCTCCGTAGCCATCAGTTCCGAAAAGCCTACGATCGCGTTGAGCGGCGTGCGAATTTCGTGGCTCATGTTGGCCAGGAAGGCCGATTTGAGCTTGTTGGACTCTTCGGCGCGCTCCTTGGCGGCGATCAGCTCCTGTTCGGTCTGCTTGAGTGCCGTGATGTCGTAATTGATCCCCAGCATGTCGATGACCTGTTCGCCGGGGCGGTAGTCCCGGCAGATGAGGTGGGTTTTGATCCATGTTTTCCGTCCGTCGTCGTGCTGCACGCGGCAGATGGCCGTTGCCGACTGCACTTCACCCGCGGAGAAGCGGGTCAGCAGGTCGAGCAGGGGCTTGCGGTCTTCGGGGTGGATGTGGCGGTATTTGCCGATCACGTCGACGATCTGCGCCGAGTCGGCCTCCCCGTAGTTGCGCAGCCATACGTTTTGCGCATAGCCCTCTTTGTTGTAGAGGTTGTAGTTGGCATATCCTACCTGGGCATATTCGGAGATGATGCGGAACAGGGCTTCGAACTCCGAAACCCGGTTCTGGATCTGCCGCAACTCGGTGTTGTCGATATTGATGAGCAGGTAGTGGGTGAGTTCGCCCCGGTCGTCGTACAGGCAGCGTATGCGCCCCGTCCAGTCGAAATGCCCCGGGCGCGTGCTTTCGTAGTAGCCGCCGAGTTTTCCGAATTCGTAACGGGCGGTGAAATCCGCACTTTCGCTGTGCTGGATGCGGATTTTCGTCTCCTCCGGGAAATTAGGGTTGTCGAACAGGTTGAGCCCGCGTATTTTGCCCGGATCTTTCACCCCGAACATCTCCAGGTCGCAGGTGTTGATGTCGATGAGCCGTCCCCGGTCGTTGTAGATCTCGATGCCGACGGGGGCGTTCTGGATGATGTTGCGCAGCAGTTTTTCCTGCTCGTCCAGTGCCTTGTGTGCCGTTATGGCGTCGGTGATGTCGAGGATCAGGATCACAATCTCGCTTCCGTCGTTGGGCGTATTGTACAGGAAACTGCGGCAATGGCGCCTGGTTTTTTTCGCGAACCATTCGTCGGTCTTGTAATTGCCGAGGCGGATGTGCGCGAGTTTGTCGATATGGGCATCGACGGGGTGCCCGGTCTCGCGTGCCGTCTTGCCTATATATGCGTCCGGTTCTATCCCCACGATTTGCTGCGCCGCGCGGTTGACCGAGAGAAAAAGGTAGTCGATGGCGCGTCCGTCGCTGTCGTAAAGCAGCCGGATGCGGAAATATCCGATCGGCAGGTGGTCGAGCAGCACGTCCATATGCTTGTTTTCCTTTACGACCGTGTGGTAGTTGTTTTCGAGCGTCAGGATTTCTGCTTCGCGCCGGTCGTGCACGGGGACGCGCTGCATGTAGCCGAAAAGGTGCGTACCCGTTGCGGGGTCGGTCTGCCGTCCGACGAGCTGGGCGTGGAGCCAGACTTCGCCCTCGGGAAGTTCGATCGGGAACGTCCTGTCGAATTTGCTGTCGACCTTGAGCGCCATGAATTCGTTGTGGATCGGCATCCGGTAGTCTTCGCGAACCAGGTGTGTCAGTTGCCCGATCCGGACTTTGTCGCCGTCGAGCCCCAGCAGCTTGGCGATATATTCGGAGACATGCAGTTCGCCGGCCTGGAAATCCGCTTTCCACCAACCCATGTGGGCGGCGTCCAGCATGAGCATCAGGGATTGGAAATTAGGGGTGTCGGGTGTGAACATGGTGCAATGGGATGTCTGGGGATATTTAGAGCGGGCGGATGATACGTGCAGGGTTGCCTGCTGCGACCGAATCCGCGGGGATATCTCGTGTGACGACCGACCCGGCCCCGACGACCGCCCTGTCGCCGATCGTGACGCCCGGGCATACGATCACCCCGCCGCCCAGCCAGCAGTGGTCGCCGATGACGATGGGCTTGCCTGCTTCGAGGGCCGTCCCGCGTGTCGCGGCGTCGAACGGATGGTGCGCCGTGAGCAGCTGCACTTTGGGGCCTATGAGCGTCCCGCAGCCGATGCGTATCGGTGCCAGGTCGAGGAAAACGCAGTCGAAATTGACGAAGGAACCTTCGCCCATGTGGATGTTGTAGCCGTAGTCGCAGTGGAAAGGTTCGCGGATGAACCCGCGGACGTTGGGGCACAATTCCCCGAGCGTGGTGCGGTAGTCGTCGCCGTGGCCGCAGCATTCGACGTTGAGGCGATGCATCAGGCGCGTGGCACGGTCGCGGTCGGCCGTCAGCTCCGCGTCATGCGGGTCGAACCATTCGCCCGCCAGCATCTTCTCCTTCTCGCCTCTCATCGGTACATGCCGGCATTTTTAGTCGAACGACTGCAATTCGATCAGCTTGGCGTAGATGCCGCCCTTGGCGAGCAGTTCGGTGTGGGTGCCCTGCTCGGCCACGCGGCCGTGGTCGACGACGATGATCTTGTCGGCGTTGTGAATCGTCGACAGGCGGTGGGCGATAACCACCGATGTGCGGCCGACGAGCAGCTTGTTGAGGGCATCCTGCACGAGTTTTTCGCTCTCCGTGTCGAGTGCCGAGGTGGCCTCGTCGAGGATCAGTATCTCGGGGTTTTTCAGCACGGCGCGTGCGATCGAAAGCCGCTGGCGCTGGCCTCCCGAGAGTTTGACGCCCCGGTCGCCGATGTTGGTCTGGTAGCCTTCGGGTGCTTCCTGTATGAAGCAGTCGGCATTGGCGATCCGGGCCGCCTCGACGATCTCGTCGTGCGTGGCCCCGGCCTTGCCCATGGCGATGTTGCCTTCGATGGTGTCGTTGAAAAGCACGGTGTCCTGTGCCACGACGCTAATGTGGGCGCGCAGGCTGTCCTGCGTGTAGTCGCGCACCGAGACCCCGTCGATCAGGATGTCGCCCGCCTTCACGTCGTAGAAACGCGGTATGAGTTCGCTGAGGGTCGACTTGCCTCCGCCCGAAGGGCCTACCAGGGCCACGGTCTCGCCGCGCTTGATCTCGAACGAGATGCCTTCGATCACCTCGCGGCTGCCGTCGTACGAGAAGTGGATGTCCCGGAATTCGATCTTGTCTTTCAGCCCGTCGAGTTCGATCGCCCCGGGCTTGTCCTGGATTTCGCTCTGGGCGTCGATGATCGAGAAGATGCGTTCGCCGGCGGCGATACCCTGGTTGATGTTGGAGAACTGGTCGATGAACGTGCGCACCGGGCGCGTTATCTGCGAGAACATGGCGATGAAGGCGATGAAGCCTTCGGGGCTGAGCGCGTCCTTGAATACGAGCGAACCTCCGAATACCAGGATGACGCCTACGGCCGAGATGCCCAGGAATTCGCTCATCGGCGAAGCCAGCTGCTGGCGGCGGGCCATCGAAAGGGTCAGCCGCGCCAGGTCTTCGCTCAGGTCGTAGAACTTCTGCTTGACGTAGCCCGTGGCATTGTAGCTCTTGATGACCTTGATGCCCGAGAGCGATTCGTCGAGTGTCGAGACCAGTTCGCCCATGCGCTGCTGGCTTGTGCGTGCGGGATGGCGCAGGCGCTTGACGATGCTGCCGATGATCAGTGCCACGACGGGCAGGAAAAGCACCGAGAAGAGTGCCAGCTCCCACGAGATGGCGACCATCATGACCGTATAGCCGATGATGAGGAACGGTTCGCGGAAAGCCACCTGCAAGGTGTTGGTGATGCAGAACTGCACCACGCCGACGTCCGAGGTGATTTTCGAGATGATGTCGCCCTTGCGCTGGTCGCTGAAATAGCCCACGTTCATGTCCACGACTTTGGAGAACATCTCGTTGCGCATGCGCTGCAGGGTGCGCGTGCGCATGTTCTCGACCGTCCATGCGCCCATGTAGCGGAACAGGTTGCTCAGCAGGCTCACGAAGATGGTGACGATGGCCAGCAGCAGCAGGACGTTTTCGGGGTTGTATTCGTTGAACAGGTGCGAATAGGTGAAGTTGAACAGCGCCGTCAGGTATTCCTGGTTGAACGCCAGCGGGGGGAGTTTCTCCACGTATACGAACGTGTAATCCGCATCGAACATCGTCTTGAGGATCGGCATGATCAGCAGGAACGTGAGCGAATTGAACAGTGCGTAGAAGAGCGAGTAGAAGAAATAGGGGATGGCGTATTTGCGGATGGGTCGGGCGAAACCCAGAAGCCTCATGTATATTTTAAACATTACGGGCGGATTATTTGCAGTTTATGTGATAATCGTGACAAAGATAGGAATAATAATGTGAAATTCGGAATTCCCGGCTTAAAAGTGCGAAGTTCCGGGGAGTTTAGAACCGAAAAAAACGAAGGGGCAGACATGCTGTCCGCCCCTTTTCAGGGTTCGTAACCCGTATCTTCCAGTAAATGCGCCTTGTCGTTGGCGGCAGCGACCGCCAGTTGGTCGCAGCGATTGTTCTCCACGGTGTCGGCATGCCCCTTGACCCAGACGAAGCGGACGTTGTGATGCCGGTACACGCGCAGGAAGCGCATCCACAGGTCGGGGTTTTTCTTACCGGCGAACCGCTTTTTCACCCAGCTGAAGAGCCAGCCTTTCGTCACGGCGTCCACGACGTATTTCGAATCGGAGTACACGGTGACGTCCGACCCGTCGAACTTGAGCGCCTCGAGTGCCACGCAGACAGCCATGAGCTCCATGCGGTTGTTGGTCGTCAGGCGGAATCCCTGCGACAGCTCCTTGCGGTGCTGTCCCGAAAGGAGTACCGCGCCGTAGCCTCCCGGCCCGGGGTTCCCGAGCGCCGAGCCGTCGGTATATATGGTGATTGTCGGCAAATCGTGTTGTCGTTAAACCCGGCCCTGCGGTGCGGGTATGGTTCGTCTGCGGCATGGCCGCGGTGGAAAGTACCTGTCCTGAACCCCGCAGGAATTCGGGACAAGGCATGTCCGTCCTTTTTACGAAAGGGCTTCCAGTTGCGCCTTGATGGCCGCGATCTTGGCCTCGGCGTCGGCCTGCTTGGCGCGTTCGTTGGCCACCACCTTCTCGGGGGCCGACTGCATGAAACGCTCGTTCGAGAGCTTTTTCATTACGCTCGCGAGGAACCCTTCCTGGTAGGACAGTTCGTCCGTCAGTTTGCGTCGTTCCGCTTCGGCGTCGATTTTGCCCGCCATCGGCACGAAGTACTGCGTCGTCTTGACGATGAACGCTGCGGCCGCCGGGTCTTTCTCCGTCACCGTCTCGATGGCCGTCAGGTTGGCCATTTTCCGCATCACGGGGGCGTACTCGGCCGGGTAGTTTTCGTCGGCGATCACCTTGAGCGTCAGCGCTTCCTTCTGCGGCAGGTTCTTCTGGTTGCGGACGTTACGCACCGAGGAGATCACCTCCCTGGCCAGCTCGAACCGCGCCAGCAACTGTCCGTCGATTTCGTCTGGCTGGGGCATCGGGGCGACGGTGATCGACTCGCCTTCTTTGCGCGGGGCGAGGTCTTGCCAGATCTCTTCCGTCACGAAGGGCATGAAGGGGTGCAGCACGCGCATCAGGGAGTCGAAGAACGTGCGCGTGGCTTCGAACGTCGGCGCGTCGATCGGCTGCCCGTAGGCGGGTTTCACCATCTCGAGGTACAGGCCGCTGAAATCGTCCCAGAAGAGCTTGTAGGTCGTCTTGAACGCCTCCGAAATGCGGTAGCAACCGAAATCGTCGGCGATCTGGCGCAAAGCGACGCCGAGCGTCTGGCGGAACCATGCGACCGCCAGACGGTTGTTCTCGTCCTGTGCGGCATTGCCGTCCGCCGACCAGCCGTTCACCAGGCGGTAGGCGTTCCATATCTTGTTGCCGAAGTTGCGTCCCTGTTCGCAGAGCGCCTCGTCGAACATCACGTCGTTGCCTGCCGACGAGGAGATGAGCATCGCCATGCGCATACCGTCGGCGCCGTATTTGGCGATCAGGTCGAGCGGGTCGGGCGAGTTGCCCAGCTGCTTGGACATCTTGCGGCCGATCTTGTCGCGGACGATGCCCGTGAAATAGACGTTTCCGAAAGGTTTTTCGCCGCGGTATTCGTAACCCGCCATGATCATGCGCGCCACCCAGAAGAAGATGATGTCGGGGCCCGTCACCAGGTCGTTGGTGGGGTAGTAGTAGCTGATCTCCCTGTTGCCGGGGTTGCGGATGCCGTCGAAGACCGAAATCGGCCACAGCCACGACGAGAACCACGTGTCCAGCACGTCGTCGTCCTGTCTGAGGTCGGACGGCTGCAACGAGGCGTCGCCGGTTTTCGCACGCGCCTTTTCGAGCGCCTCCCCGGCCGTCGGGGCCACCACGAAGCCGCCTTGGGGCAGGTACCAGGCCGGAATGCGCTGGCCCCACCACAGCTGGCGCGAGATGCACCAGTCCTTGATGTTCTCCATCCAGTGGCGGTAGGTGTTCTTGTATTTTTCGGGCACGAAGCGGATCGCGTCCTCCATGACGGCCTTCGTCGCCGGTTCGGCCAATTGCCCCATCGAGAGGAACCACTGCATCGAGAGTTTCGGCTCGATGGCCACGCCCGTGCGCTCCGAATAGCCCACGTTGTTGGTATAATCCTCGGTCTTCTCCAGCAGGCCGGCTTCCGCCAGGTCGCCTTCGATCTTTCTGCGGACGTCGAAACGATCCATGCCGACGTACAGCCCCACTTTGTCGTTGATCGTGCCGTCGTCGTTGAAGATGTCGATCACCTCGAGGTTGTATTTCTCGCCCAGCATGTAATCGTTCACGTCGTGCGCCGGGGTCACTTTCAGCGCGCCCGTACCGAACTCGATATCGACGTATTCGTCGCGGATTACGGGGATTGCGCGGTTCACCAGCGGTACGATGACGCGCGCCCCGGCCGGCAGCCAGCCGTAGCGCGGGTCGTTGGGGTTGACGCACAGCGCCGTGTCGCCCAGGATCGTTTCGGGGCGCGTCGTGGCGACGATGACCGCCTTGTCCGAGCCTTCGACCATGTAGCGCAGGTAGTAGAGCTTGCCGTGCGACTCCTTGAATACCACCTCTTCGTCCGACAGCGCCGTCTGCGCCGCGGGATCCCAGTTGACCATGCGTACGCCGCGGTAGATCTTGCCTTTCTCGTAAAGGTCGCAGAATACCTTGATGACGCTCTCGGTGCGGGGTTCGTCCATCGTGAAGCAGGTGCGCTCCCAGTCGCACGAGGCGCCCAGCTTGCGCAGCTGCCTGAGGATCATGCCGCCGTATTTTTCCTTCCACTCCCATGCGTATTCGAGGAATTCCTCGCGCGTGAGCGACGACTTCTCGATGCCCTTTTCATGCAGCATCGCCACGACTTTCGCCTCCGTGGCGATCGACGCGTGATCCATGCCAGGCACCCAGCAGGCGTTTTTGCCCGACATGCGGGCACGGCGGATCAGCACGTCCTGCAACGTGTTGTTGAGCATGTGCCCCATGTGGAG
>ULWH01005611.1_pt1 | contig 28816 bp, 18 predicted proteins | sample 1960201 | NCBI WGS metagenome assembly ULWH01 (sample SAMEA4835808, study PRJEB28245) | human gut metagenome | biome: gut microbiome; material: fecal sample | place: Denmark | collected 2008
TCCAAACAGAGTCCGCTGTTCTGCCATTAAACTATGGGAGCATAATATTGGTTGCGGGGACAGGATTCGAACCTGCATATCCAAGCTTATGAGGCTTGTCGGCAACCGTTGCCACCACCCCGCCATATGTACACCTTAGTGCGCCTTGGTACTCCTTGTTGTTACATGACCAATCTACTGCAGACGTCGAAAAAACAAAACAACTAACGCACTCAGCTCTAGTAAGCAGAAGCATACAAAAGCAATAATAAAAGGATATAGCAATGTAGCTAATTGGCACGTTGATCACAATAGTACTTGCAGTACTTGGTGGGTTCGGATATAACACCAAACAAAACTAGAAATGGTTCAAAAGGCTTTAGGACCGAGTTGAATCCTTGTAGAAGAAACTGGATATGACAGTCGATTAGGCCACATGCTGTGAGAGGCGCGATCACTATGTAACAGCAATCTCATTCCAGGAGCAGATAAGTCAGCTTACACTGTCCATATAGCGCCTGACACAGATATTAGAGAGCAAAAAATGAAGTACGCGTTGCTTGCTTGTTCTATATTGTTGTTTGGGTTTCTGTTATCTTGTGCGCCCTTTGGCTCTACTGTATAGCCGCAGCCGAAGTAGCTGACAGTTGTCTAGCAAATAATACAGTAGAACAAAGACAGCATACGCAGCATATCGAATTAGATAAATCAGGACTATTAGATAGGGTATAGAACACATAAACTTATCACATAGGTGCAACCTGAATCCGATCTGCACTATAAATAGCTTGGAAAGATTGTTTAGTCGATTGTGAAGTAGGTTTAGCAACAGGCCAACAAGACAAAGACTCAGCACAAAGACAAAGCTAAAACTGTAGCAATAGCCGTGGTAACTATATTTTGTCTGTGGGCTATATGCAGATCTTGCAAAAGGGTAAGGGCTATATGCGGATCAAATAGAGATTCATAAAGCTAATGGCAAAACTTGGGTTTAAGCTGATGTAGAATAAAGCAGTCAGGTTTCAGGTTATCCGAAGTCTGCTTAAGTATTTATCGAGGATGGGATAATGGCTGATATCTGTATTCCTTAGGTCACGGCAGGTGCTGGCGGTGTTGGCGGAGGACAGGGAGCCGATGGTCAGGCGTCCCTGATGGCTGACGGACACTATGCCACATCATATGGTGTACCTGTTATAAAGATCACTACAGGAATGACAGCCTAGTACACACTGCAGCTGACCAGAGACATGTAGGGAACGATACCTGCATAGCTGTAGGACATGCATACAATTCAGTTCATGTGTCTGGCAGACGGCATGCACGGCAAGGCGCTGTTTCAAGTACCGCTCACATATCTCGGCAACGGACGTGTACAGCTGCACCTCACACCGGCATAGGTCGACTACAGACCTGGGCTGCATTATGCATAGATACATTGCTACGATGAAAACCAGGCATTACGGCACGTGTTCAAGTGCTGTCTGTAGATATAGAAATCTTTTGATGGCAGTCACATCGACTGCAGACGACCGATAACAATTGCCTAGGTTCGTATGTAGCTGTATGACACGTGCGCAAAACAGAATCAGCTGCTGAATGACCTGTAGTTCTCCGACATCGTTATAGCAAGATGTATCGGCAGAGCTGTACAGGACTGGAACTAGATGCCTCCGACATTAGCCAACGCTTAGACAGCGGCTTCCTTCCCTTTCCCTGCCAACCTGTGTTCCGGCGCAGCTGCACATTGTCTGAGAATGGCCATGTACAGATACAACAGGAACGGTATGCGTCACTCCAATGCCGGACTTACATTCGATGACAACGATAAAGGAGCTCTTTATGCCAGCCTGGCTGACAAAGCTATGACAGACTGGAAGAGCTGGATAATAGCCAAGAAGAGCTAGCTGAACATGCTGTAGTGCATGGGAAGCATTTCAGACGGATTCATGTAGGGTTCGTAGCCTTGGTGGAGGTAACATGTCCTCTCCGTTCGATTCCATAAAGGTATTTGTGCAGCCGAATGGCACCAGAGTCGTCAGCTGGCAATTTACACATGGAGTATAGATTCCATAGACCGCTACCATAACTGTTCAGAGAGCACGAGCTGGTGGCTAGTGGTAGACATTGGAAGAGGGGCTTCCTGTCTCTTACTGCTACTCTGATACTACCGCCTGGAACAGGAACAAATATCAGAATGACTATTACAGGCTGATACTTCAGACACAAGACGGTCAGAGCTACACATCAGATCCGCAGCATACAGGTATGACTCTCTCATATCCTTACTATTCATAGGCTGCGAATCTCATAAGACTGAGCTAGTTGTAGATACAGAGAACAGGAAGATAGGGGTATCTGCTGAAAAAGATAACCTATGGACCAAAATGTCCTGTATGTCAGCAATTCGGTGACGATCATCCTGTAAACTAGCACTGTCCTCAGTGCCTTGGTACAGGTAAAAAGGGCGGGTACTATAAAGCGATTCCTTTAGGTGTTCTGTAGCAAGGATAGTCAGCTGACCAGTCTGTAGCCATGTCCGGGCAGTAGGTATCATAGACATTGACTGTGAAATGCACTGCATGGCCGATAATACAACACGGAGATGTGTGGGCAGATAAATATACAAGTCTCAGATACTACATAGATAAGATACAGGTCGCTTCGAAATTTAAACATGTGCCTTTGATATATACATTACAGATGCATTTGATATAGCAGTCGGATATAATGTATACTGATAATGCTGATCAGCTTATTCAGGAAGCACATGTTTAGTACAGCAACCCTGACTGGGACAAGGCCTTCGGTTAGTTATGATATTTACAGACTACACATAGAAAAGCACATTTCAGAACGGTTACGCTCAGCAGTACCGTATCATGAAGTACTTCAAGGATCTGCTCAATAACTGGTTTGCAGATAAGAGAAACATAAAGGACTAGCGCCTTGTCAGTCTGCTGTATGATGTTAATGGGAATCTGAATAAGGACTGCTTCAAGACAGGTACTGCATTCAATCCTGACGGCACTTATGCAGGTACTACACCTGCTGTTGTTGTCAGTCTTGGCACTATCACATACCAGAACAGACCTATTAACAGAGCAGGCAATCCCTAGTTTCTCAGAAACCCAATGCAGCCGCCTGTAAAATAGTGCAGATTCAAGCTTATTCCGATTCAAATTACCGTTATTACATAGAGTTGTGACGGTACTATCTTATTAGCTGAACTCATATAGCTGTTTCTTGCTATGAACAGTTAGGCTATACAGCAGGACACAAATGCTCTAAGTTTCGTCAATGTAAACTAGGTAAGCAGTCCACAAGCTGTACAGCCCGGATCAGGAGGCAACGCGAAACAGTTGTATGCATCTACCATATCTGTGTCTACTATGAGTGTACTCACTTGGACAACAGATACACAAGGACCTGTGTTCAATGGTTACAGCATGCGGAATGCCGAGCTCAGCAACATTAAGGTAACTAACAGCTGATATGCCCAACAACGTGTCAGTATCGAAACAATAAGGATAAATATGATTACAGACTATAAGGATCCTAGTGTAACCCTTAATCAGGTTTACAAGGCATCCACTGTCGGTACTACACCGGCGTTGGGAGCCTGTATTATCGGTCCGAATTACTTTGTACGTACATATTCCGACCTGAAGGAGTCTCTCAGACTCGACAGTTAGGACAATTACGCAAAGTAGGACTATTCGGTCGTGTATACTCCTGCAGACGGACTTTCCTTCAGATACTTCCCTGGAAGAGAGACGAAAGACGGCAGTGTAGATGAAGATTCCGTGAAGGTGCTTGTCAAAAACGCCCAGCTTTAGTACCTTCCTGAGTTCGGAGCTTCTGACAGCATCACTACGGATGCAGTGTATGGTACAGATACGATCAGTATCAAACAGGAAGGCATCTACTATGTCTTCAACGGTGCAGGAAGCGACACATCTGTTCCGGCTGTTCAGGCTGGAGACGCAGTGAAGATCACTGTCGCCGGGGATACTGTTGACTGCTACGTTCAGGGTTTCCTCAGAGACGACGGAGGCAAGTATACCAAGTGCGTTCTTACCAAGAGTCTTCCACAGGGAGACATCACTGCGGTCAGTTTCAGGCGCGTTGTCGATTGCTATGTCAACCAGGCATATGTGACTGTCCGCACCGTCGATGGCGTGCAGCAGGTTTCCATCCAGCCTAATGCAGAGGCGACCGTAGATCTCGGTATCGGTCAGACAGAGTATCCTATTCTGACAGGTGCTTTCTATGTCGAATACAGGTGTCGGTCCAATCGCTATGTCGGTACTTATGGCATGGTCGCTGATATCGATGATGTCCAGGGAATGCTTGGCAAAGTCTGCGCGGACAATCCGCTAGGTGTTGCTGTTGCGTGCGCTGTGACTGAATCCGATGGCGCATTCGTGTACTTCACAGCCACTGCATAGGAAGACCTCAACAACAGCGCTGTTAAGGTGTACAACGATGCGGCGGATCTCATTGCCGACACTGACGGCATTTACGGCATTGTTCCGTGTACTGCCGATGCAGAAGTTACGAAAAACCTGTTCAACTTCGTGACCAACCAGTCCGGTGAGTAGGTTCCGTATCCCAAGTATCTGTATGGCAGCTGCGACATTCCGACTGAAGAGAAGCTGAATGGTACGTATCTCACTGTGACAGATTCTTCTGCTTCCGGCAACACGACTGCTGTAACGTTCAGCAACTCTCCTCTGCTTGCTATGGCTACTGTTGTTAAAGGCGATGTTCTGCGCATAGGAGATAAGAGCTACAACATCACCGGTTCCAACCACAAGGATAAGGTATATGTTGCAGGCGATCAGACAGCAAATATCACTTCAGGAGCCGTTGCAGACATTTATCACACACTGACTGACAACGCTCAGATTGTGGCAAGTATCATTGCGGCTAAACCGGTTGCCGACAGACGAGCATCCATTGTGTTCGCGGACGGTCCGATGTACAACGGCTAGTCGGTCCCCAACTACTGCGTTGCAGCTGCTCTTGCCGGAATGCGTTCCGGAACTTATCCGCATGCTCCGCTCAGCAATGTTACCGTCACCGCTGTCACAACCTCATAGGAGCACGGATTTACAGCCAGTCAGCTCAAGCAGCTTGGTGCTTATGGCTTCTGGCGTGTCGGACAGAATGAAGAGGGTGTTGTGATCAGTCGCAGACAGCTCACATCCGCTGCAGCCGATGATGTCAATCTCGATGAGCAGTCTATAGTCTGTAACATCGACAGCATCTGCATTTCTCTTAAGACCACTGGAAGAGATCTTGTCGGAAATTCGAATATCTCTCCAATGCTTCTGACATTGCTTAAGTCCACACTGCTTACGAAACTTGAAGGTTTCCAGCAGTATGCTACGGATCTCATCGGTCCTCAGCTGCTCAGTGCATCTCTGGATTCGATTGAACAGGACGAGATACATAAGGATAGAATCTACGCGGACATGTCTGGATAGCCCCCGAAGCCATTCAACAGATTCCATATGAGATTCTATATGAATTGAGGTGACAGAGAATGAAAAGCGTTTTCAATAACCCTTATACACAGGCTCCTTAGGTATGGTCTGCACAGGGTGCGGCTGTCACCTGGGGACAGACATAGGCTGCCGCACAGGCTAACCAGGCTGCAGCGAATAAAGTGTTTGCTGCTCTTGGCGGCATCACGATCAACTATCAGCGCCCTGTCAGCACGCGGTATCCGATTGGAGGATCTGCTCCAATTCAGCTTATCGGAGCTCCTTCCGGTGTAGTGCAGCTCAATACGCTCATCGGACCGTCTACGGAACTCAATGACTTCCTGGATGCTCTGGCAAGTGCCTGTAAGCCGATAACGATTATCGTTACCAACTCTTCCATTGCATCGGGCTAGGATTGCGATGTCAAGTCTCAGCCGCAGGAAATTGTATGTAACGGTGCGATTGGAAGTCAGGTACAGTACAACCTTACCATCGCTTAGGGTGGTATGGCTATTGCACAAGGTACGTTTGTGTTGCAGTTCACTGAGATGAAGTGGTCCAGTACGAACAGCTGACACACAGTACATTGATGTTCAATGATGCGCATGTAAGTTACTACATGCGCATTTTTTATATAGGAGCCAACCTTGAGCGTTCTTAACAGCTTCACTCCATAGAACCAGCCTCTCACGTATGTGGGCAGCTAGGTTATAGCCGGTGTCATATAGGCCTGTCTGCCGAATACAGGTACAGCAGTAGTTCGCACTCAGTCGGCAGGTGTCGACAGACAGTTCTCATGTAAGATGTGCGGTGGCGGAGGTACCTTTGGAGCGAGTGTAGCTGGTCTGCCTGCTGTCGGTTCATCTGTCATAGCCTGGATAAATAAAGCAACAGGTAAAGGCTACATTCTATCTGTGAATCCAGGCGGAGGGTAGCCTAAATCATACAAACTGTTCTCTTTGCTGCATACCTACAGATGGAACACACCTGTAGGCGACCTGACTTTTTCCACATAGCTGTAGACACTGATAAGCAAGTATGCAAACAGTGGCGTGAATTCGACTCCCTGCGGTGCCACGTAGGACACATATCCTGGCGACCTTGTAATCGGTGATAAGTATGGACCATCTGCGTTCTTCGGGAGAGCCCAGATAACAATAAAGGGTTCCGGACTTGCCTATACAGAGTTCTCCGGACTGGACAACAGTATAACAGTTGTAGCTTAGCACGCTTAGTTCGACTCTTTCAGTCAGCTGATATAGCACAGTACAGATATAAGCAGATAGCTAACAGCATCTGGTGCCAAATAGGGTCTTGGTGTCCTGCAGACTAATAGCAGCAAACCTGTTGAGAATAATCCAGGCTAGGGAAACACACCGTCAGTTGACTACAGTGCGTAGTCAGGTGATCCTATTTACAGAACGCAGGAATTTAAGGGCGGACTTGTATCCGGCCAGTTCAGTTCGGTACTGTCTCCTCTGCAGGATTAGTAGTATCAGGACATGGATATACCTGTGCTTGCTACTAATCATGTATCATACGATGGGTAGACAGAAACAGTATCGGCAAAAAGCATCAGAATGATAAAGACACCTGATATCTACGCTCCTCAGCAGATATCAGACTAGACAGCGGCTTAGTTATCCTAGAAGTAGATTCCTAAGTTTCAGACTCCTCAATATACCTCGACAGATAAAGCGCTGCAGATGGATGCGCTGCTGCAGCAATCAGGAACACAGTACATACTTAGGAACCAACTTACGGATTAGCAGATTCTCAGTTTGTATTCCAACAATGTACAGTGTCTTGCGTAGCCTCTTACAGCCAGGATAGCGGATTGGACAGATTCTGGACAGGCGTCACAGCAATAGTTAGCTCCATGTCAGTACGCATAGGTAACTGATACGTATACAGGACAGCAGAAGCGAGTGTATAAATGCACATCATTTATCACTCAATAGTAGGATGGATCTATCCTTATTAAGGACGGCTGGGGAAGCTAGATACGAATGACCGGAGGCAACATCTACATATCCAGCGCACTGGATACCTTTATTCGTCCGGGACGTGACTTCATAGGTTTGATACCGAGACGCCTGTAGCTGGATGCCAATGGAGCAGCTGTTATCGCCTCCAAGAAGTCAGTAAAGGTAGCTGCATAGGGCAGTTTGTATCTGTCTTCTGCTGTAGGAGGACAAGACGGCTACACGGTGCTGTAGAACAGATCTAAAACATCGTCTGCCGGTATGGTGATACGCAGTAACGGCAACTTATCTCTCACTTCATCCAGAGATATGTACATAGGAATAAACGATAAGACAACTACGAACGCAGGAGATAAAGCTACCAGAGGCTCCGGTTCGATCTGCATCGATGGAAGTGTGCTCATGCTCAATGCGGACAGCTATATGAAAGCTACATCCGGATCCATAGGCTTGTATGGATATTCAGGTGGTACAGGAGCTGGCGTCGTCATAACGCCTAACGCAACAAGTGTGCTGTCACAGGCTTTCTATGTTAATGTAGGATCTACATTTGTTGGAGCACTCGGAGGAAGGAGCACTGTAACTGTCGGCAATACTGACCAAACTTTTACAGTCAGTGGAGGTTCAGGTTCAGGTATCATGCATGTCAGAGGCTCTATACAGTGCAAAGATATCACAGCTGACGGCACTATGTCTGTAAATGGATCTTTCGGAGCCGCCAGCTATATGGTACTGGGAACAGAACAGGTAGATATAATACCTAAAGTAACAATAGATTCATTGCGAGCTTTCAAACAGTCCATTGCTCGTATATTCCAATATAAAATAGATACCCCATCTATATCGTATCCGGAACAGACACAGCAATGGTACAACGACAACTATATCTGCAGTAAATAGCTGAGCTTCACCTAGTCAGGTGTATTGAGCTTTGGCAACTACAAAATGCCAAAAATGTGCTGGCAGACAAATACCTAGTCCGGTCAGATCTTTTAGCCTGTAATAACAATGGAAACAGGTCAGGATCAGCCGACATCCAAGTCATATCCTGGTAAGTCTGCATGGTAGGCTGGTACAATTTCAACTCTAGATTAGAATTACTCAGTCAAATACGAACTGCCGCTACAGGGCAACTATACAGTGAATACGGATAAGGAGGACCAATAATGTCATAGACGAACACCTAGAAAGAGCTGCTTGCATGTCCATGTTGTGGAAAACCGACATTTCAGGCTCCGGCCAAAGTCGATGATGAAACTAAACACAGGTATCTTGCCTGCATCATATCAGGTGCGCCTTACAAGCAGACTTACAATCTTTTTGACCAGGCAGTAAAAATCACTGTCACATAGTTATCTCCTTAGGTGACAGATAAGATGATTCGCCTCGGTGCTGTGACGTCCTTGGAGCAGGATAAAGACAGGAAAGCCATTTTATCCGACTTGTTATCCAGATTGTACAGACTGCTTTCTGTATAGAACATCAGCATAGTTACAGACACCAGTGTATCTGATTACCACGTGAGCTCCGTATGTCTGTAGATTCTGGAGAAAGCTCTGCAACCGGATTGTACAACACAGCAGCTGTCTGAAATGTATGCACGTCTTGTCGATCCTTCCGTTGTTACATCATTGTCAGCAGGTATTCTCGACAAGGTTCTGGTTACACATTCAAGAACCATGGAGCTTCTGGTTTCCAGCGGATTTGATGATTCTTTTTATCAGGGTATTCCGCACGCCTGTTAATGCTATCTCAGCAACGGGATACCTACGGAGTAATAAAAAGATACGCATAGCGCCCGACGGATCGCAATTTTCTGGCTGTTAAGCTGCTGGCATCCTCCACGTAGATGCTGTTAAGGGCTGCTGGTATTCAAATAGCCGCATAGCTTAATATCTAGCTCAATAAGGGTGTGCCTGCTGCAATAAATGACATACTCGGAAGGGCGAGTAAAGAGCTAGAGACAGGCCTTACGGTAGACGCAAAAAGTATTTATGAGAACACATTACGTGCTGCCGGATTCAAATTACCGTAGTAATAACAGTTGAAAGACGCGCATGAGTCAATAGTCAAATATACTTAATCAAATTCTACAGGTGCTGTCATCTTTTGTTCAGCGTCCGCAGACTCAACTTGGAGATGACTATTGGCGCAGTGTATCCGGTATGCAGACAGGCCCATACTCAATGCATAGCCTGTTACAGTCCACAGTTACATCCGCACTTGGTCCGCTGTTTGGCGGAATTGTAAACAAGCTGATCATAGGCGACTAGTTTAACAGAGCCGGAAATTTCTCCAGTCCCTTGGCCGGTATGCTGCTTCCAACAAATGGAGGTACATACAGCGGCGCTTTTGCCAGTATGGTTCAAGATTCGATGCGGACTGCTGCATACTGGAGCAGACAGCAGAACTAGAATGCTTTGAAGCGCGATTTCTACAGATCGTATTTTAATACCCTGTATCCTAACTAGTCAAATGCGCAGATATAGCAGCGTATATATGGTGTATAGAGAAATCCTATACAGGCCGCAGGGCTTATACAGGCATTTGCCGATCCATCTGAAGTAACAAGGACAATGCAGGGCATGTAGCTGGCTCAGGCAGGTGTCCTTCAATGGAGTACAAGGCGAAACCCGTTAGATACAAGTGCTGTTACTCGTGCCAATCAGTTAGCTGCCGGTATCAGTCAGCTTTCACAACAGGCACAGCGCAGAGCAATACTCGGACAAGGGGAGTCCTTCGGAGGGTTCTCAGGAGGAGCTGTTGCCTAGCTCGCAGGCATAATAGCCAATGCCAGTGATCAGTTCGGCAATGTCAGCGGACAGTAGCTGGCATCAAGCATATAGCGATTCAAGACCAAAGTAAGAGACACTACAAGAGCTCTGCAGCCGTTAAGAGATATATTTGGTCAGGACATTCGCTCTATGGTAAATGCCATACAGGGATTTACAGGTCAGAATATATCTCAACTGAGTGTGTCTACTGTATCGAACATTTCGACAAGAATCGCCGATATACAGAGATATGCTCCAGGTGTGTCAATGGGTCAGCTGGCTGATATGGGCGGTGCAATGCGCCGTATGCTGGCCAACAACGGAATTAGAGGATATGCCGGATTGGGAGCTGGTGTGCTTGGTGTTGAAGTTGCAGGTATGCTTATTCCGGGCAATACGTCCTATGGTATGACTCCTTAGTAGTTCCAGCAGGGAACGCTTAATGCCTACGCCAGTGCGCAAGGCAGCCGTGGCGTTGACTTCATGTCGATGGCTTACAGTCTATGGAGACAGAGGAACAGAACAGGAACAATCCAACAGTTCAGAGACAGAATCAGCTAGGCACAGGCTAACGGACAGGATGCACTTACAGCTGCCCGTAACCTTGCTGGCGTAAGCTCCAATGGCTAGCTGCTGAGAGGTCTGTAGTATTCTGATTACAGAGAAGCTCAGATGTCAGGCGCATTTGCTTCATCCGGTATCAGATAGCAGTGGAGACAGCAGCGAGACATTAAAGAGCTGCAGTTAATGCAGACAGGTCGGTGGACAAGAGCACAGATCAGCGCTGCCATGCGTTAGTTCAGCAACCCCTAGGTCATGGCATAGCTCAGTCGTTCAGGTAATGTTGACCAGGTTCGTGGACTGAACTAGACATCCAGACGCATCATTAACTGGGCTGTAAGTACTGACACGAATTTCCTGGCGGGTGCACGCAGAGTATCTCAGATACAGTAGCAGTAGCAGTTCGGACGTACCATGTCCACTATACGCAATACATTCAAAGACATGGATGCCACAGGAGGAACAGGTTGGAATACATTTTTCAACAGGTTCATGACAAATAACTGGGGGGATCAGTCCGCTGTCTATAAGATGTTTGCTCAACAGGTATATGGATAGACAGATGAAGCCAGGATAACTGCACGTAACACACAATTACGCAGTGTTCTCGGTTAGTCAGGGATGCAGTAGGCACTCCGATACGGGTTTCTTGGAGCCGGAAGGTCAGATAGCGACTATAGACAGCATCTAAAAACGCTCACGCAAGCCGATAAGAGTACTCAATAGTACAAATAGGCGCAGAGATATGTTCTGTCCGCAATCGCAGTAGGCTAGGATAAAAAGCTTAAAGATCTGGCTGCAAGTAAATAGGGGCAGGATGCATACAACGCTTTTGCAGCATCCCTGATGCAGGCTGACAACTAGACCGATCAGACAAAGCGTGCTGATGCTGTTCTCACTGCCAGAAGCAATTACAGATACAGGCTGAATGCTCTCAACCGCAGAAACGCGCTTAAATAGAGCACTGATTAGTAGTTCACACTGCAGACCAGAAAAGATATGTAGACTCTGCTTAAGGCTTAGTCTGAAGGCACTGTTGTCAACTAGCAGTATTTCAACGCCAACAAAGGCAGATTCAAGTCAATATAGTCTTTCAGCTAGTACAGCAGACTCAGAGCAAAGCTGGGCGGATCAGATACAAACAGTGATCTGGCAGGCAAGTTGAACAGTGTTCTGTAGCGTATAGCCAACTTCCTCAAACAGATAGCTTAGAAGTAATGAACAAGGCTGATCTATGTCAACTACAGTTTTCCCTATAACAAGCTACATACAATAGACAAAGCTGAAAGGTTACACATACGTTACGCTGAGCCTTGGATCTAAATAGCTGTATATAGCTCAGGCTCCGATAATGGGCATATAGATAGCCTAGCAGATAGACTACAATCTAATAAAGTCTCTTTCAGGCAACTTTGGTATGCTTACCTTTGAGGACCATCCTGTCAGTATAACTATCTCCGGTTTGCGTATGGCCTTGTAGCCTACGTGCAGCTTGTCTTCTGCTAACCGCAATGCGACCACTATATAGAGCTTGTCTAAACTTTACATGAATTATAGAGGCTCTATAAAAAACGCTTCCCGGCAATCACTGCTCACTGTAACTGTAGGTACAGATACATATAAGGGAGTCATTGTCAGCTTGCAGCAGAGTTCAGCCAGCTAGAGTATGCCAGGCGTTATGCAATACCAGCTGACCATGTACGGAGCCAGAGTATGATGACGTTATACACATCCGGCTCATTTGTACTTTGTGTCAAGGTATCCGGAGCTGTAAAGTATTACGCTGTAAAGAACTTCTATCTTCGTAAGGCTAAAGGCGCAATAACTCAGTGCCGGGTGAGCCTTATGGATGTTACCTGGCAGGTGGAAGTCCGAAACCTGTCTACATATCCGAAACTGTCGGCATTGTCATAGTTGTATAGCGGCGCATGTCAGCCTGAGACTAAACCCATGTAGTGCCAACTGCTGTAGTACAACTCCAGATAGAACGATGGGCAGCCTACTCAGTGGTTTACAGGTCGTGTGTGCGTCGTAACTCCGGTTCTGGCATAGCGCCCTGGAATTACATCTTAGTATACATGTTTCTGCATGGGAAAGGCATGTTAGCTGATGTTCTCCTATGTCAGCGACTACAAGTATGTAGATGCCAAGTCTGCAAACAATGTGCCATAGCTGTAGAAAAACGGACTTATAGGAGCCAACGCACAGGCAACCAATATATTCAGCACTGAAAAACTCGATACAGCGTTGCTGATTTCCAACAGTGGACAGAATATAGAGTCAGACACCATAGATCAGCTCTTTACCAAGGCATTCAATTACTTGCAGTAGATGAGGGCAAAGCTGGCTCTTTTCTCGCAGACGCCTACTATAGATTTATCCAAGTACATAACCTCTCGATACAAGATAAGCTCTGTAATCAAATAGGCTATCAAGGCACCTGTAGACTTAGGACATAGTAATCCATATCTTATAGCATTCGATCAGATGTTCGCATCAGGCATCGATAACAGGCAGCTCATTGATGCTGTAATGATTACTCTTGCCGGTTAGCGCTTCCTGACAACTGCACCGGCTTAGCGCACACTTCCCGACGCTTAGGATAAATTGTTTATCATCCCTAATTATGTGCTGCCTGTTTAGACTCAAGATGCCATCATAACACCGGAAGACATCAATCTTGCACAGGTTACCGCTAATCCACTGTCCCATTTAAGCATACCTGATAAGTTGTTTGTCAACCTGACGATGCTGTCGGCTTTCGATATGGGAACAAGATTGATGCAGAATATACCTGGATTATATGGTGAGTACGAAGCGGTTACACCAGCCTCCAAGATAAAGCAGGCAGGTGCTCCGTGGTGGTTACTTACCATAGCTGTATAGAAGTCCAGATTCAAAACATATAAAGCCGATATGAAGAACATTCCTGTTGGTCAGTCAGCTGTTACGTAGGTATAGTAGAACGCAAGCTGGGCAGACGGAGCTAAACAGATGTTTGATACATATGCAAAGACACTGTATTTCAGTATGTATGCTGCCTAGAAGCAAGCTACTGTGAGTCTGCTGCCGACAGATAAAGCTAAGAATATGGACAGGTATATAGGTAAGTCCATAGCTTTACAGCTTCCTTTAGATCAACAGAATCTGAATGACAGGAAATACAGTAAATTCTTCGGTGTTCTTGATTCAGTTACATATTAGTACGGATGCTCTACATCGCCTCAGCAGTCGTCATATCTGACAATAACGGCAAATGTGACGGCGCTGACTCCATAGAGCTCTGCCTTCGCCAAGGCTATATTTCAGGATCAGCAGACACCTCTGCTCTATTAGAAAAGCCTGGCCACAACTGATATGTACGATTACAACAACAGCTCTGATTACAGTGGTTTAGCATGAGGTTTAAGATGCCGGGTATATTTGAACAAATTAAAGGTCTGAATACTTCTCCTCAGAGTACTGCGCCTAAACCTGTAAAGCCGACGCAAGAGGATATCGTGCAGACCATAGCCGATTGGCAGAAGAAAAGCACGCCTGAAACCACCAAGCAGATATTGGACTTCATCAGGCCGACTATCGACAGTGCGCTTCATACATATACACCAGGACAGTAGAACACATTCAGAATAAAAGCTACATCCTATGCCTTGCAGAGTCTGCGTAACTACGATGTAACAAAGAAAGTGTCTCCAAAGACCTTCGTGTTCTCAAACCTTCAAAGACTCAACAGACTCAGAAGGTAGCGTTAGAATATCATTCATATCCCTTAGAATCAGGTCTACATGAAACAGATGTTGGATAATAAAACAGCTTAGCTGTAGAGTGACCTGGGAAGACCGCCTACTGATTAGTAGCTGAGCTAGGCTCTGTATATCTCCAAGCGCAAACTGGATAAGCTGCGTTAGCAGTCCTCTGTTACCATAAGTTAGACAATGTCTCAAGATCCGTAGGGACACTAGATGCTTGGAGCGTCTGATGTCACGGACAGGGATTACTATAATTATGTCTACTCATCTGTATCTCCTGTAGATAAAAAGATAATGTAGTGGACATCCGGGTACAAAACAAAGCCGCTGTCCAATAATCAGATAGCTGAGAAACTGCATATATCACCTGGGGCTGTATCACAGAGAAAGAACCGGATACAGCAGCTCATGGGTTAGGTGAGAGGTCTCGTATGAGAAAACTTATATAGGAAGGCGGAGAAAAGCCAACCGGCTGCTCATTGCAGCAGCACGATAAGTTTATCAGGTATGCGATGAACCTACGTTTATAGTCTCTCTAGGATATAGTGGACGGCAGTCAGCAATACCGGGCAACTTAGGCACAGAAACCTGCATAGGCATAGCTGTACCTGACAAACCTGGATTAGATCTTGCAGCCTCAGTTCTCGTCCCATCTGCAGAGTAATAAAGATCAGTCTGCACAGGTATCTACATTTTAGCAGTACGGCTAGATATTCCGTATAAGCAGAGACTTACTGACTTGTACTTAGAAAAGAAAATCGAGACTGCTTGCCGGTGTCCAGGAAACGCTTGGAAAAGCATGGGCTAACAGTACAGCTGGAGATGTGTACTTATGAAGGATATGCAGTTCACGTAGCCTAAAACAATGCTTATATAGCCACATGTGCTTGGAGTAACTTCTGTACAGGGGCTTATTCTGTATCAGAAAATACTTGTGCTTATGCTCAGCTCGTCTTCCTCCAGCTACAGAGAAAATGCCGGAACACAATTGATAGACTTGTTATCAGGCTCAAACACGCCATCTGACTAGCTTCTTACATCTCTCGGTTCCAACGCATGTGCACAGGCGAGATCTCTGCTGGACTCATAGGATATTGACAAAATGGACTCACTTACAGCATCTGCAAGTAATGGAGTCTTAAGTATAACCCTGCGGCTCAAAGACGGCTAGACATATACTGGAGAACTGTCGTGAATTTAACAGAACCAACAAATACTCAATTTCAGCAGGCCTAGTAGACACTGACCAATTTGATGCAGGACTACTCTCAGCAGCTTGATGTAAAGAAAGCATCTACCATACGGTAGCTGTTGATAAGACCTTATGCATATGTATTCGCAAAGATAAATCAACTGATGTAGACATGGTTAAGAACTACGTCTGTAGGTTACCTGTCCTAGTCACAGCTTACACAGAACCAGACTGCGGATATAGTTGCAAGTAATTACTTTGTCACAAGAAAGCAGGGCACATACGCAAAAGGTGTTGTGACTCTTACCTGTACTGCATCTTCTGTTCGAGTGACTAAAGGCGCGCAGTTTACTATAGACGGACATATCTTTGTCACTTAGAAGACAACTATAGCCTCTGTGAATCCTCTATAGGATACTGAAGACATCAATTACACAAAAATGTACAGCATTAATGGCCAGTACAAGACCAATGTTCCTGTTGTTTCTGTTGTATCCGGCTACATGGAGATACCGGAAGGGGCTCTGGTCACAGTATCATCGTACATAGCCAATGTCAACCAGGCGTAGCTTACATCTCCGATAACAGGTGGAGCTTAGAGCTAGACAGACGCATCTATGATGAGCAGATGTAAGGACAGGTGCGGATCTGCTATAGGAACATTGGGAGCTCTACGGATAAAGATGTAGGAAGCTCCTGTACAGGTTATGAGCTGTAACGCAATAAGCAGTAAAGATCCTGGATGCTTCAGAGCCAGAAACAACAACCTCGATGTGCCTTATGGCGGCATAGTTGATGTCTATGTGAAAACGGCAAATCAGACATCATTCGGTAAGCTTCTGTTCTAGTCTATGAAACATGACAGTGATGGCTACTATATATAGGTGTCCGCAGAAGATGACAGATAGATTGCCGGTTTCACACGCGTAACAAAGGTACTTTCTGCCCGGCAAGGCACATAGATAGGCACATACACTGTATAGTATGGTTCATCCAACACACTTGTATCTGCGTAGGCAGCAAGACTTACTGTATATCAGACAGCTAAGATACGCTTCCGCCAGTCCCTCGCAGCTTCGGTTCCGGTATAGGTGACTGTGTAGTATGTAAACGGCATTACAGACCTGCAGTAGTATATGGACAGTTCTTCAGGCGCCTTCCTTGGACAGGATTGCCTTGTAAAAGCTGCTGTACCTGCAACAGTACATATATCCGGCTACATACACAGCACACAGCCGATAACATAGGATACCTTATAGTCACTTAAGATTTTCATATCCCAATATGTGAACAGCAAACAGGTCGGTGACTATATATTGAATATGGCTTAGGTTGCCTAGGCTCTGCACCAGCAGTATCCTGACATCAATTTAAGACTTCCATATGGTATTCAGACAAGCTTGCCGATGACTAATGGGGGCAACTATAACTTTACCACTTCTGACGGCTAGATCGACCTGACATACAGACAAGGTCTGTATATGTGGGATCCTCAAGCATACTACTTCTCGACAGTGCCAGCATATATCACACTTGAGGTACTGTAATGTAGAAATGGGCTAAACTTGTTCGCAGAATATGTGGATATTTCTGGACTACGGTATGGAAAGATACATGGCTGATCTAGCTGCTTGGCAAGTTCTTTCAGCACGTGTCTGGATAGGTGCTGTAGGATAGGCTGCTGCAAATAGACAATCAGTTGCATGTTGCATATACGGTGCAACCTGATAAGTGGCACCCTGTGCGTATACTGGTTGATGCATAGACATAGAGCAGCGCTGTAATACCTATAACACAGTTCGTAATTGGATCATCTTCCATAGGGCAAACTGTGTAGGGCACTAAGTACAGTACTTTGTAGCAGCTTGGTATCCCGATAAAGATACAGAATAAGGTGGACACACCTGATATCCTGCTCAATATCGATACCGACTATACTGTGCAGGACGGATGTATTAAGTTCAACCAGCCGTTGGATCAGATCGGATTCCGATCTACTATAGTCACTGTAGCCGGTTAGATAAAAGTCTGTTACTAGCTGTGGGGCATCTACTAGAAGTATCAGACACTGAGGGATGCTTTTACCGGTATCCTGTAGGTTCCTAATTATTGGTTGTATAAGTATCCGGGAGCTGTGGAGGCGGCCTGGAGCATAAAGCTTAACGGCAGCAACAAGCGAGATGTTCTGCGGTTACTTGGAGCTGTCGGACAATGTCCTGTAGCCTGGCAGTAGGGCACTGTATCAGATGTACAAGACAGCACAGTCATTATAGGCGACCACACATATACTGGTGAAGGTTCTCCGATAGTTACTAAAGGTCAGTATGTGCTGAAGGGTTAGCCTTTATTTGTCGCATCTGAAAACGCACTTGACTATCCGAGAGTGATAACATGGAAAGATACCATTCCAGCTGATATCGCGAGCATACCTGTTGTTACAGATGCCGGAGTGCTCACAGCTTCAAACAGAGACGGACTGAGTCCTGTAAACAATGTACTGCCGCTGACAGGTTAGAACTACATACAGTATCAAAGACTGTGTGCATAGTTAAATGCTGATCTGAATATACCGTATATACAGCTTCCAGCCAATATGAATCCCGCGCAATTCCTTCTGTCCACAGTATGGAAGCATTCTGGCTTTATCGTTGTAGCTCCGTCTTCCAACTACAAAGACATGTGTATAGCTGCTCGTGTGATTGTTTAGAACACAGCGCTAGGTGCTATACCTATAATATACAGATATGCTGCACAGACATACGTTACGATATAGCCTGATTTACAGGTGACGTCTAAAGCAATAGCTTATTACAATGAATCTGTGAATAACGGCTTGCAGCATAAGGAGAGATACAATGACTTTGACAAATAAAGGATCTGAGCTGTTGTTGCGTGCTCTTCTGCAGGCAGTCAATTCTTGTACAGGACTTACAGATACAGGTAAAGTAGTAAGGAATGGAACTGTCTCTGTTGTGGATAACTCTATAAAATGCTGCTTTGATACATACAAATTAGATCACTCGCAGATTGAATAGCAAAAAGATAAAATAGTACATATATGTCTGCTGGATGAAAATAGCTGGTAGCTTGCCCGCGTGCCGGTATAGCCAACGTGCAGACTCAATGGTGCTGGACTTATATTCAATCTGAGCATGAATATTGGAGGCTTACATGGCTGAAAGTTACATGGTACCCAAGTACACATAGGGGATGGCTACTGTTGATAAGCTCAACCAGCCTCTTGACTACATATAGACAGCACTCAACAATATAAGTCAACGTGTTGACCAAATTTCAAACAAAAGCGCTGTCATACAGTGGTAGGCTGTGCTTGATGCATCTGTACAGACAGGAGACCTTGTATATTTCGATTCCGAAGGGTCGTCAGCATGTTTCAAGCCTGCGAAAGCGGCTCTGTTGGGCATTCCCGGAGCACAAGGGCAGTCTGTATAGGCGCCGCAGAGCCGAGTATAGGGCATCGTGCTTTCCACAGACCCTGCGGTTATATTGCGATCTGGATACTACTAGTCACCCATCGTCTAGGCTACATTAGGTACTGGAGCTTAGGCTGGAATCTATTATTTATCTCCATAGACAGCTGGTAAAGCTACAAAGACACCTGGATGGAATCTCAGACAGCCATGCCTAAGCTATTACGGGGACGGCAAGTTCAGTCTGTTCTCGAACTATCTTGCACATGACAACCATCATCACGCAAGTTTGGTTATAGGGTAGTGGCAGTAGCGCGCAGCGTATAACGGAGAGTACACGGCACAAGGAAATTACTTCTATAAGATATCTGATGCAGACATGCTTGGACAGCTGTCCGCCGATACGACCGCTGTGTTCTACAGAGGTCTTCTCAATACTACTGATTTTTCCTTCCAGCCTGATGCTGTATGGTGTACAGCATCTGATGCACCGCAGGCTGGATAGGTTGTCGTGTTCAATGACTATCCGTTTGCTTATGGGGACTCTGTTGTAAGAACTGTAAGAAGTTCTTCTCTCAGTGTGAACTCTCTTAACGGCACATATGAGATCAACCTGCCGCAGTACGTAAAGAACAAAGTTGTTGGTTCGGCCACAGCCGTTGCCGATATTTCAGGCAAGAATATTTCCATAACACCTATCGTTTCCAGGCTGTATGCAGGTATGGGCATCAAAGTACAGAAGCTGGGATTGGGTATATATCAGATTTCGTCTGCTCAGCACGACGGAGCAAACATCGCCGCTTCTGACATGCGTATGAACGGTACACAGAGAGTTGCGGACGGACTGCTGACGTATACTGTCTTCCCGAGATCAGCGACAACCTCGTTCATCATATCTACACCTGTTACGTATTCCGGATAGAACCTGAAAGGACAGACCAAAATATGGTTTACTACAAGAGGTCCCGGATCAGGACGTGTCAACATCTCTGTGTACTGGATACCTGTAGATACATCTGGCACTGAATATACTACTATTCCAGGAATACACATAGGCGACACAACTGCAGTGTTCTCCAACACCAGCACATCTATGCTTGCTTACACATAGACAGACTACATCGGCAATTTTGATCTCAGCACACATGGCACGTTGCTGGCAAAGGTATAGGCTGTAGCGCCCGGCAGCGACATGTATGTGTATCAGACAGGATTCAAGACAACCGCTGTTGCATAGGTGCAGGAAGACGACACATCCGATGCTGTATCTCAGGATATCCTCGACCAGCTCGCCAAGGTGCTCACCTACAACGCGAATTACTGAGGTGGTAAATGACAGACTATTAGTGGATGAGTCATATGGCCGCCCAGACATATCCTCTGGCGGATTAGGTAACAGGACTGTCTGTTACAAGTCAGCTGTTGCCTAAGTATCTGATTTTGGATATGCGCATATTGGTCCCTGAAGCTACCGGAACTGTAGACGGCGATGCTTTTTATATAAGCAGAGTTCAGGACTAGGGAGCATCTCTGTCTATCTACATAGGATACAACGGTATCTAGGTTGCTGTAGGCTCAGGGATTCCAAAAACACTCACTATGACATAGCCTGCGGTGCAGCACTGGTACACATTGACTGCACTATAGGGAGGATCGCTGTCGTGGGCAGCTAAACTTACAGGCTCCATATGTGTAGGACCTACTAATACATATGATATCGGCACACAAGTATACACAGCGAGCAACACCAAGCTTAACCGGAATGTCATCAGTGTAATAGGTAAACTGACATATATCTAGGCGATAAAGGTCGACTAGGTCTATTATGATGGAGTTGTGTAGATCCAGGCAGGATAGGGGGTCAGCATATCCGCTGCTGTTGAAGGCTAGGTAACGACACTTACTATATCTGTCGACCAGACTTATGTTACCTAGACTGTGCAGTAGTCTGTGGTGCAACAGCTGAACGCCTCGACAGGAGCGACACCCATCACCTCTATCAACGGCGTAACTCCTGACTCCAACGGCAATATACAGATTTCAGGTGTTGACTGCGTTGACGTTGTCGCACAGGGACAGGGTGGGCTGATTGTGAAAAATCCATGTTCCAAGCCGTGCTGCGATTCAACCAATATGTAGAGCACAGTGATTGCTTTGTAGGCCTTGAAGCAGCAACAGAGTGTCCTGCAGAGTTACTTCACAAATCAGGCCAATACCATTAATTATATGCAGGCGAATTTATCTACGCTAATGAACCAGCACTGATATGATAACAGAATTGCGCATAGCAGGATATCCTGTAAGTACAAAATACTTAAAGATACAGGGAAAGGATGACCTTAAGGTCACACCAGGAACATCCGGACCGAAGATATCTTATATATTGACTAAGCAGGAGTCTGACAGTTAGTCGGAAGCTCCTGTCGTGCCTATTATAACAGGATCTTACTTAAGGACTATAAATGGAGTGTCGCCTCTGTAGTAGGGACAGTTCATGCTGATGGGCGATTACTGTACGTCTGTTGTTTAGGGCGGTGACGATTCAGATCCATAGATATCCAAAGTGTCTGGAGCAATAAAGATCTTCGATGGCTGTCAGGCATGCGTCGACTGCAGTTCCCAGTGGTATGTGCAGTCTATGCTCCAGTAGTGTATGTTGTGGCTCGCCGGGTTGAAGGATTGTATCCTGTACTATGAACCGGCTGCAGCCAGGCTCTGGAACTAGATGCTGCATAAACGAGTATTGTAGATATAGAACTGCGGCAAAAGCGAAATAGATGCGGAGTACAGACAAAGAGAGTTCGGCAAGGCTGTAAAGCTTTTGTATCAATATAAAGCAGTTGTCGCCATGTGGAACTATCTGGTGTTTACAAAAGCCAGATCGATAGAAGTGGTTCAGGCGCCTGAGACACACCTGGGCTTTATAATGCAGTCAAAGCGAATCATAGACTTCTGCGATGCCGGGCTGAGTACTGTCACACTTCACTTAAAAGCGACATTATAGTCAGGGCAGACACAATCTTTCCTTGCGGCACAGGGACGCGCAATGCTGCTCTCTGTTACCAAAGTCACATAGAACACTTACATCTAGTACGGTAAAGATACCGGAAGCCTGGGCGGAGGGCTTGATACAGGCAGCCTCAGTTGTGACATATCGGCTACGAACTAGCCTGTAATAACGTGCGCTATACAATTCTTCCCGACAAAGTAGTGCAGAGCTGTGTTCTCAGGATCCATTAAAGTGCTGCCTGTCATTGTATAGGGAGGCAGCAGCAGTGACGCACAGTTATATTCCAGCCCGCTTGTTGATCTCGGAACATATGCTGAAGCAGCTTATGATGCTACTGATATCGACAAAGGGTAGCTGACAAAGACAAACAGGTGGCGGATATAGCTTGCCTGGTAGTTCACACAGGGAGATATGGTGGTCAGCAAATAGGACACCTAGTAGGTAACTTATTTCACATCAGGATTTGGCTTGTATCCTTCCAGATCTGACTCAGAGTCTGGACCAGTGAGCGGCGGAACCGATGATACTGGCGGTGGCGGACTTATTTAGATATAATAGGTGAGAGCAACACATGAGCTTTGTAACAACAGAGACAAGCGCACGTACAGATACGTACCCTTTCACATGTTAGGTGCCTTTCGGCAATTACTTTATATAGTCGATAAAGTTGGCACTTAAAGATGTGCAGCAACAGCCTTCCCTTAATATATTGACAGCTAAACAGGGCTAGTGCTCTATAACGCTGATGGCGGGTTCTGTAGTGTTGGCTACTGTGTAGTATGCAGGCAATCTGTGGATGACTTTCGATACAGCACATGCTTTCGGTTTCGTGAAATTACGTGTCAGACCTTCTCACACTATAAATTTTTCAGGAAAGCTGCCTCTCCATCCGCTTACATATACATATAGCTACAACAATGAAGGTATCACCAGCATTCAGGCTAACGATGACGTGAAGCCTGTTGGAGATACACTAAACATTACTGTAATAGGCTCTATTCAATGCGATAAAGACCGGTTAAGCTTTACGAACAGGAGTGCTTTAGGTGGACCTGACTGGCCTTTCAGTATTCAGAGATTCGACGTGGCAGGCAATGTTGTCGGTTAGTCGGGAAATCTTACAATAACGCCTGTAGTTAAAAACTCATAGCTCATAGCCAACTAGTATGTTGGACAGCATGTATGGTTTGGTGACCATTACGGTACTATAATCTATACTTATCTGCCCAGTGCCGATTATATGTATATAAGGCGCACGCAATAGTCACTGTACAACTTCATATAGACGCCTATAGAATCCAATTAGGTAATATACACAAACACAGAGATAGGAAAATATATACAGAACATCAACGGAACTCAGACGCAGAGACTGAACATAACAAGTGTATGCGAGCAGATATCTGTCACAGGACCCGTTGCCGTCGGAGACTCTGTTTATGTGATCTACGTCTCATCCAATCCGGGCTTCCCCACATGCGCCTAGTATGACAGTGATTCCTAGTCATCTACTGGAAGCTGATCTGCAATAAACAAAAGAGGTAATAATGAACATTCTTAATGCAGATACGCAGCAGGTGCGGACATTTTCGAAATATCCGTTCGATTAGGCGTCCACTATGCAGATATATAACTACACAGTAAAATCTACGTGGATACCATCTGTAGGTATTTGTGTATAGCAGGCTAAATTCCCTCTGTATATAAGCGGTTTTACACACACCAGCGCCACTACATGCAAGTTACATGTAAGTGACAACACGGCTACTGAAATAGCTTATGCCGTACTGTACAGATAGCGCAGTACAGCCCAGACAGCAGGTATACAGAGTGCCGATAAATTTGTAGCTTCGCTAGTGGATGTATATGGACATGTCTGTGGGCAATTGATGTATGATGTATAGTTTTCCGGATTCATTCTGAATGTGCTCACTACGGAGCATCTCGGATAGATAGCACTGAGCGCTAACAACCTCATACTGTCCCCATAGTGTATAACATGTACACATACAGTGGGGTGTAAACAGGTCGTATTTAATGGAAAATACAAATATAAGGGGAGTACAACCCTGATTTTCCAGCGCAATGTGACGCTCACCGACAGCGGAATAATATCAGTACCAGCTATAAATGTGTATGGGGATAAAGATACCACAGATGTATCCGACATTGCATATCAGGTACCGAAGTACCTCAAATACGTGAACGGTAAAGACCTGTCCGGCAGCCATGTGCTGATTAAACCGAGTGCTCTTTCAGATCTTCGAGTGATAACCAACACAGGAACTATAACGTTCTCAGGGGTACGGAATGCTTGATAAACTGTACAATATATCTGCTGTATATCCATTCTATAACCATACTGGATTGTCTGATACCGACAGACAGACAGCCGGATGTATAGCTTGCTGTAGAATATAGATACGAAAACCGAGACTCAGGCAATTTTTAGCAGATTAGACTTACTACAAGCCTGTTCAGGATACAAATATTCCGACGCAGATAGTTCTTGAAAGAACAGCACCAGGCAAGGCTGTATTTAAAGTGCAATACGGTTACTATGAGTAGCCATGGTACATAACATGGACAAAGGATGGCACTTGCTCAGGCAATTTCCTTGTTTCATGCTATATGTAGCTGACAGCCTAGCTGCCCACATATACAGGCAGCTCTTTAATTCTCCTTAATTAGTGCATGATAATCAGAACACCTGGAGTAGTGCTGCATGCCGCGTCTGATGGAGTCCAATAGACAGGCGGGATATATCCTAACCAGAACATGTATACGAATGTCAAAGGTTTCTGTGACGGATATAACTGTCAGGTAAGCGCATAGGATTCCAATTTGATTATACTGTCGTCGGCTGCAGCGGGTAAAGGTATGCCTAAATACAATGATGTGTGGGGTTCGGACTCACAGGATTCCTAGTTACCAGCGGAAGCTCCGACAGGTGTGCGCACTATAAACACAAGCACGGGAAGCGTAACTTTTCTATCTATAGGCGATGTAACGCAGAACGTTGTTGTTACTTAGTAGGATGACGAAGTTACAACTACAGTACAATTAAGTATCTGAGCTTATATGAAACACCTTAAGAAAGACAGATGCGGATGGAAAGAGTATTAGTGTGTAGGCATTAAAGACCTGTTCTCCGACTCTATATCCATATGCTGTGACACAACAAATTATGATTAGACTGACGGGTAGAGATAGAACGACTATAACTACCTGAATCTGCCTGTATCTTTTTAGGGTGTAGTCAATATAGTTCCATTTGCCAACCTGTAGTCACTCGGAGGTGGCGTCGGATGTATATCCAGCTACGATCCGATGGGGGACGGCTTGCAGGACTGGTTTGACAAAGTCAGTAAAAATTCTGACTACATAGCGGCATATGGTAACTTCAGGGCTTCTCTGGCTTGCTATTTTGATTCTTAGAAGTAGCGTCCGGGGATAATGACACCGAAAGCTACGCTGAGTCCGTTTAACACAGCACCTTCAGTAGTTGTCCCGACGTCTTAGCTGCGTGTATAGCCTAACGTGGGCGGCGGAGGTACAAGTTCATGGGATGGACAGAGTGCCTGCGCTAACGGGTTCGCTATAATACCGCTGGATCACAAGGGCTCTGGATATAGACTATATGTAAGTTCAGGCGATGCTATACCTTCTGTAAATGCAAACGGATAGGCTGTATCCTATTACGTAGAAGGAAGATATCCGGAGGGATAGGGTGCTAGATATAAGTCCGATCTGTAGGTATACCTGACAGCCAAATATGACTTTACCACCGCAAAATGGGACTTCGGAATTGCGGTCGTGCAGCAGGATCAGGATTGGTAGACTGCTGTGGACAGATAGTAGTGGGAAAAGGTGACTCTGCTGGGCACTGTAAGTTGTGTACGGAATGGTAACGCGAAGGTATAGACATACGTAACGCAGACAGCTTGCTCTCCTGTCGATATGCGCGACTTTGTTTCTTAGGTTCCTATGCCGTCAGGCAATGATACATCAATGTATGTATTCGCTTATCTTGGCAACAGCAAGATAAAGAAATGGGTACAGGTAAAGGACTGTTGACTTACATGTAACTTCAGCTAGGCTTAATGAAACTAACTGAAGGAATATAACATGCCAAACTGTCCATGTCCGTAGTTCGACATTTAGAAGTACAAAGATAAGCCTTACTAGGAAACTCCTTGTGCCAAGTGTTTCCTGTCAAAGTAGACCACCAACACCCACAAGCATTCATAGCTGTTCGACACAGACGGTGTGTAGTCTCAGCAGCCTGCCAAACGTCCGTAGCCTGTATAGATATAGGATATCCTTCCTGAAAAAATTTCTCCTGACACGTTGGCTATAATCGTATAGGCGTGTCAGCAGAACTTTATTCTTACACTCAGCAATCTGGTGCTCAAACTTACACGTCTGTCCAAGACATATCCTGTACTGTTTTAGATTCTCACATACAAGATGCAGCATCCATAGATGTCTTACTTCGAGATAGGCAGGAAGCTTAACCCGCCGTGCTCAAAGCAGAACGTGCTGTATCACCTGTCGCACGCTGTCAGATAGTTCCCTCAACTGGAGAAGAGTATTGTTACAGATACAAGGTTCTCAGGAGGAAGATACGCACTGAAGACCATAGCATAGCTGGCATCCAGGATCAAGCAGGTGTAGATCGTGCGGCGTAAATTATACGAGCAGAACTAGTACAACACACGTAAAGAGTTCGACGAACTGAAGAAATAGCTGTAGAGACCATATAAGGTTAACATCATCAGCGAGTTCGACAGTTATCTTCAGGAATCCGACAGCGGAGACGATAATGTTAAGAGCAGATGAATAGGTATTTAAACTGAACGATTCAAGAGTTAAGGCACTGTCAACCGGTAAACTGACTGTAGCTGCACTTGCATATACTATCAAACCTGGAGACTACATGATACTGTACAAGAATACAGTATATGCACTGACAGAAGACTAGTATTATGCCGCTCAACAGATGGACATGTAGAAGTATCTGACAAAAGAAGCATTCTAGCAGGTACTCAAATAGGATATAGACAAGCTCGATACAGTAGACAGGAAAGCCGCATAGAGAATCAAGAACAGCAAGACCAATTGTTCCACCTGCCAATACAACTCGTACAAGACTCAGCTGCTCAGAATCATGCAGAAGTATCCATGGCTGCTCAGCAAGTACAATCTTGTGAAGATAAAGCGCCAGATACGGCAATACCCATAGGTATCGTAGCCTGTTATATCGAAGGTAAGCGCTCTGTTCCCTACGTTCTTCCAGAAAGTTGAATACGACAGGAAACCGTGTCTCGACTGCGTGTAGAAGCACATCGGCATGGCGTACATAAAAGGATGCTAGGCGCAACAAGGCTATCCTGAGCATCTTGTACTTGCAGTAGCTAATTTGCAGGAAGCATATGAGGAATGCCCTAAGGACTGCTCCGCTATAAGAGAGATGCTGCTGTTCTGCATAGGAAAGACAAAGATCGAGAACAAGGCGTTTATTCCACTGGATAATCTCCTGTATCTTATATAGATAGCCAGACAGGAAACAAGCATGCCGTAGGCTCTGGATAAGAATAAAGCGGATTAGTCGTTCGATCTGTAGCTTGATTAGCAGATGAAGCAGGAGCTTGCAGAGATTCCTGTGCTTAAGAAGCTGGATATAATGAACGAACTTAAGGCTCTCATCGCACTTGAGTACAGCAACAAAGACCACATATCTGTCAAGTATCAGGGATACATGGGCAGTCTTGCAGACATGATCCTGCCGTTTTCTGTAAAGGTAAGTAATCTGCTCAGAAACAGGCGCCTTATGTTCAAGGCGTGTCCGTAGTTAGTGCGTCAGACTGAGTATGATTGCAAAGATTTACAGGAAGCGTTGAAGAGTCCGACGGCGAAAAAGGACTGATCTACTACAGAATATCAAATTCCATGCCGTAGATGCACATTGTTCCGCTGTTACTTGTATCGGACTGTGATTCAGAGCTCTAACTGTAGCTTATGCTGTAGCTGGAGCTCTGTGACTATGAACCTGACAATGACTGCGAATATGACACAGAGTCAGAGCACGCTGTTCCTGTAGTGAACTAAAATGCAGTGGCCTATGCAGTGTTCAGATAGTTCAGAGCCTTAACAAGCGCTGCTACACCTGTCTTGATTCCATTTATAGCGTGCTATGCCTGAAAGTCACTACGAACTCTGAGCTTTATGCTGTTTGTTCGGAAATAAGCATAGTCATCCAGCATCGCGGACGGATAATCCTACATGTCCACGGGATCTGCTATATGACTGAATCTGTAATCAGGCTACTTATTGAAGTTTTTAGGCAGCTTCTATATTACAAAAACATTTGTATCTACGTTACAGGCGGAGGTTGCTTTGCATTCAATATCAACAGCCGCCTTATATCCTGACCGCTGATATCTTTTGACACTGAAGTGCAGAGTTATGTTCATTACTGCTCCGTAAATGTGACGCCGCCAATTGTAATTGGCAATTTGAAATTCTATTTAAGAAAAGCATTAAAGGCTTTATTATATTGTAAGCGCAAAGCAGCTGCTTTCAGTATAGTATGCTTATTTACCTGTTTATGCGGGCACGTTGGACAGCCCTTGATAGCGGCTGA
>ULWH01008181.1_pt1 | contig 28145 bp, 20 predicted proteins | sample 1960201 | NCBI WGS metagenome assembly ULWH01 (sample SAMEA4835808, study PRJEB28245) | human gut metagenome | biome: gut microbiome; material: fecal sample | place: Denmark | collected 2008
ACTTCCGGTTGGATTTCTTTATCAAGATAGGTCAGGTCTTTTACCTGATGTTCGCCTTCAAGAACGGCATTGATAAAGTCGATTGCTACTTGCTTTTTACCAAATACGGTTTTAAAAGCCTTGTCTAACATAATGTTTACGTACTTTTCCATATGTCAATGGTTTTATTGGTTTATTACCTAATAACAGGCAACGGGACAAATATAGACATTATTTATATATTTCAACATCTAAAGGTGTTTTTTATTTGTATCCGGCAAAAACAAAACTTCCCTCCGATTGAACAATCTATACAATAAAAGTTTTCTAAAATAAATCCTTCATTTATTCAGGATTGTTGGTATTTTACTGGTAATCATACTTGTATGGCTGAAGGAAAATAATTTTGCTGAAGGAATTCTCTTGAATGTTGATTTTTTTTATTCAGAAACGATAACTTCCGATAGTATAAAAAGAACGAATAGCCTCCGGCCGATTATCTGTTTGTATATTGTATTCTACCGCATAGGTAGTGACCTTCTGGCTCAATTGTCCTTTCTTCTTTTCCGTTTGTCACTTGTCGAACGCTTGTTTGTCAGCTGTCAAACGCTTGTTCGACAATTGTGATATAAGCGTTCGACAAATGACAAACAATAAAATAGTACTAACTTGCATGATAATAGTATACTATATATCCTGTTATTACTCATTACTCCAGTCTCACTCTTCGCCTGAAGGAATGGACTAAGAATGGTATTGATTTTAGGCAGGAATATGAAGCATTAATCCAAAAACAAAGCCGTCTCCTTCATCTAAGTAAAATTTCCTTCAGCCTTAAATACAAGATGTTCAACTATATATCCTCGGTGCTGAACAATTGAAGGATTTATTTTGGAAAACTTTTTTATGAAGGATTGGAGATACGATTATTGTTGATATCCGCCCTTTCCGGCACGGCTTCTTATTTCACTCCCTCAAATATACGAAAAGGGAATAATATTATTCCTATCTTTACGCACTCAAGATAAGCTAGTATTATATGCCTGAAAAATCAATACATTGTGAGACGATAAAGAAACTTCAAGAAGGTTCGTATGAGGCTTTCGATACATTATATAATGTATACGCCGACTCTCTATACGGATTTGCCCTATTGCATACCAAGTCGACCGTACAAGCTGAAGATATTGTTCAGGACACTTTCCTCAAGCTGTGGAATATGCGGGAATCCTTATCGGTGGAAGGTTCTTTTAAATCCATGTTGTTCACCATCGCGAAAAACCATGTAATAGATATTTTCCGCCAGCAGGTGAACCGGGCAAACTTTGAAGATTACATCGCTTTCTGTGAGGACGAAAACTTACTGGATAATACCTCCGTCGAGAAAGTCTACTACAACGATTTCCTCGAAAAGCTAGCGATCGCCAAACAAAAACTGACACCCGCCCAACGCAACATCTTCGAACTGAGCCGTGAGGAAGGGATGAGCAACACCGAAATAGCCGCCGCCTCGAACCTGTCCGAACAGACGGTAAAGAACCATTTATCCGCAGCGTTGAAAGTATTACGTGTCGAACTCGGCAAATACAACTTCCTCTTTGCCCTCTTTATTTAAGCATAAACAAAATATGTTTTAGAACACATCAAAATAGCTGGTACTATTTTGGTGCTCTTTCGTGTAACTATAAACGATCAAGAAAATATGACTGATTTATTCAACAAATTATATTCTCAATTCTTAAATGGAAATACCAACAGGGAACGGTTCAAAGACTTCAAGGAGTCTTTGAATCAACTCCCGGATACCGAACTGGCCAAAAGTATGGAAGACTTCTGGCAGGAGAACGATCACTTTCCGGCAATGGATGCACAACGCAAACAGGATCTCCGTAACAAGCTCCACGAACAAATAGTACCTCAACAGAAAAAGACATTTGTACAGTGGTACCGAATCGCGGCAGCTATCGCCGTAATTACTCTGCTCTCCGTTACCGGCTGGAATATCTCTGTTATGCAGAAACAGCCATCCGGTGAGCCTTTCCTGGCGGAAGTCCCGTCCGGCAACAAGGTACAGTTGACATTGCCGGATAAAAGTGCCGTCAAATTAAACTCCGCCAGTAGCTTATCATACACCTACCAGAACGGCAAACGTGTTGTCAAGCTGACCGGTGAAGGTTATTTCCATGTATCTAAAGACAAGGAACATCCTTTTGTCGTACAAGTGGGAGATTTAAACATCGAGGTACTCGGTACCAGTTTCAACGTTCACTCCTGCGAGGATGACCACTCTGTCGAGACCTCCCTGATAGAAGGATCCATCCGTCTTTATGACTCCAGATATCCGTCGGAAACATTCATATTAAAGCCCAACCAGAAAGCGGTCTATTCCAACGACAGGAAAATAAGCCTGTACAACACAGACAATCTGAAAGAAACAGCGTGGACGCGCGACCACCTGGTTTTCGAATCGGAAAAACTTAGCACTGTGTTCCATAAAATAGAACGCTGGTATGGTGTAAAGATCGAATTATTGTGTCCCGAGATTGCAGGCGACCGTATCTCGGGCTCGTTCAAGAACGAACAGTTGCCTTATGTGATGGAAGCATTGAAGATACAATACGGGTTCGATTATGAAATAACGGGCAACAACATCACAATCAACAAGTCGAATAAACTTAATAAATAGATAAGCCTATGAAATGACGTAAATCATCAGTTATCAAGCAAATAGTATTTTTATTAAACTTTTAATTATCCACTTAAATCTAACTTTTGTAATCATGAAGCAAGTGTTTTGGAGTATCGTACTCCTGTTCTTCTGTTCTACAATGTATGCACAGGACATTTCGCAAAAGATATCGATGAATCTGCAGAATGTCACATTGAAAGAGTTCTTTAATAAGATAGAAACTCAAACATCCTTATCCGTCGTTTACCGGGATATAATATTAAGTGAAAATCCGGATATAGCAGTTTCCGTCACAGACCGTCCTTTAAAGGATGTCTTAAATCAAGTACTGGAAAAACATGGTCTTTCTTACAAGGTCAGCAACAAGACAATCGTAATCGTTAAAGCTCCGGCTAAGACCTACAGCAAACAAGCAGAGAAGACGATCACCGGTGTTGTTCTCGATGAAACGGGCATACCTGTTATCGGGGCCAACGTAGTGGTAAAAGGTACGACGAACGGAACAATCACCGATATCGATGGAAACTTCTCCCTTACTACCGCTTCCGGCGAGTCTTTGCTGATTTCCTATATCGGCTATCTCCCCGTCGAAGTAAAAGTATCCGATGCCAGCAAAATAGATGTCTTACTGAAGGAAGATGCACAGGGATTGGATGAAGTCGTGGTGGTAGGTTATGGTACGGTTAAGAAAAGAGACCTGACCGGAGCCGTTGCTTCCGTCAATGCAGCGAAGATCACGGCAGTACCGGCCACTACGGCATCGGAAGCATTGCAGGGACGCATTCCGGGCGTGGTCGTTTCCAATTCCAACTGGTCGCCGGGCTCTACCCCCAGTGTAATGATTCGTGGTAAACGTTCTATCACCGCCAGCAACGATCCGTTATATGTAATCGATGGTGTGCCCGTTACCGGTGGCATGGGAGAGATCAGCCCGTCGGATATCGAGTCGATGGAAGTATTGAAAGATGCCTCTGCAACAGCCATCTACGGAGCCCGTGGTGCTAACGGTGTTATCCTGATCTCAACGAAACAAGGGAAGTCCGGCAAAACCCAGATTGACTACAACGGTTATGTGGGCGCACAAACAATTTTAAACCAACTGGATTTATGGGATGGCGGCGAATATGCCGAGTATACCCGCGAAGCTTACCGCAACACGGCAAACAACTCGATCCGTTACAACTCGGATGTTGCATCCAGGGATCAGGATCTGGTTTGTCCGGGCTTTACCCGCGACCCGTCGATCATGGAGTCTGTCATGATGGGTTGGGGCGACAATGGTGTTTATGATCCGTCCCGCGTACGTACCACGCATTATATGGATAACGTGACCCGTACCGGTATGGTTACCGACCATCAGCTGAGTATTCGTGGGGGTGGCGAACGAACCAATTTCCTGGCTTCCGCTACCTATAATAAGAACGACGGTATTTTCAAAGATGAAGATTACGAACGGTATTCTATCCGTTTGAACCTGAACCATGAGATCAATAAATATGTGAAGATCGGTGCACAGACACAGTATTCGCATGCTACCCAGCAACGCGGTTCCGGCCTTGCCAGTGGCTGGCGTTTAAGCCCGTTGGCGCAGTTGTGGGATGAAAAGGGAGAGCTTATTCCATTACCCGGCTCTTATAATGTATATAATACGATGATGGATCTTGTTCCGGGTGCCGTCGACCGTCCGTTGAAAACGACTCGTTATCTGGGTAGCTATTTCCTGGATGTCAAACTGCCGGTTGACGGATTGAAGTTCCGCTCGAATCTGGGTATCGACTCACGTACCGTACAGGATTATGAGTTCAGATCCGCAAAGACCAGTAACCGGGGTATGGGTACTTCTTATGCCAAAAACGGCGTTGATAAATACACGATGTTTACTTTGGAAAACATGCTTTTCTATGATAAGACATTTAATGACAAACATACGTTGGGCGTGACTTTATTACAGTCGATTCAGGAAGACAAAAAGGAAAGCGTCAATGTCGCAATGGAAAACCTGCCGTCGGATAATCTTAAATATTATGACCTGGGATCGGGACTGGTGACCAACAAGATCGAGAGCTCGATGGTCAAATGGAATATGGCCTCCTTCATGGGACGTATCAATTATAACTACTTAGGACGTTACCTGCTGACTGTTTCCGCCCGTTACGACGGTTCTTCCCGTTTGGCAGACGGTCATAAATGGGTTCTTTTCCCTTCCGCAGCTTTGGCATGGCGTATTAACGAGGAGTCTTTTATGGCTCACACATCCGGTTGGCTGGATAACCTGAAGTTAAGACTCGGCTTTGGTAAGACCGGTAACTCGGCCGTAGACCCTTATCAGACAAAAGGACGCCTGACATTGATCAGATACCCGTTCGATAACGGCGCATCGGGTACCATCGGTTATGCTCCCGATATCATGGCAAACAGTCTGCTGACCTGGGAAACGACCGACCAATGGAACCTCGGTATCGATTTCGGAATTTTGAAAGGACGCATCAACGGTACGGTCGACCTGTATATGCAGAACACACACGATCTGTTGCTGAAACGCCAGTTGCCGGTTGTTTCCGGTTTCCCCAACGTTTTGTCGAATGTGGGTAAGACACGTAATAAAGGGATAGAAGTGTCCATCAATACCGTGAACATCGATACGAAAGACTTCCAGTGGAGTACGGATTTGATGCTGTCGTCAAACAAGGAAGAAATAGTCGAATTGTATAATGGCAAGAACGACGATATAGGAAGTAAATGGTTTATCGGTCAACCTGTAAACGTGCATTACGATTACAAAAAGGTTGGTATCTGGCAAAACACTGAAGCTGACCTTGCCGAAATGGCGAAGTTTGCAGCCAACGGTACAGACTTTGCTCCGGGGGATATCAAGATTGAGGATGTGAACGGTGACCATAAGATAACGGATGCCGACAAGCAAATCATTGGCAACCCGCGTCCCAAACTGATTGCCAGTATGGTAAACACCTTTAATTATAAAGGCTTCGATCTGTCTGTCTTTTTATATGCAAGCCTGGGTTCCATGTTGTATAACGATATTTACGCAGTGGAACATTGCGGACGCAACGGTGGCGTGAAAGTGGATTACTGGACACCGAATAACCCGACGAATGCCTATCCTCGTCCCAGTATCGACGAAGAACGCCCGATCTATATCACATCCACTTATTACGAAAAGGCCGATTACCTGCGTGTAAAATCGATGACGCTGGGATATACCCTGCCGAAAGATTTGACGAAGAAGTTCCTGGTAGAGAAACTGCGTGTTTACTTCACCGCCCAGAATCCGTTTATTTTTACCAATTACACAGGTATCGACCCGGAAGCGGCCAAAGTGGACGATGCGGGTAATCCTAAAACAGACGGTAGCGGCTTCGGCACACCGAGCGTTAGTTCCTGGGTATTCGGTATCAATTTGACTTTGTAGTTTAACCTTATAAATAAAGAATAAAAATGAAATCTATATATTACTATATGCTGGCAGGCCTGACACTCTCAACAACAGGTTGCAGCAGCTGGTTAAGTGAAGATGACGCTCCGGTGATGTCGTACGATTATTACGAAACGGAAGCCGGAGTCAATGCAGCCATTACAGCGGCATACGGCTTTCTCCGCTGGGGAGTCGGCGGTGAACGTTTCGATGTCCTGACCGAGCACGGCACGGATTTATTTACCGAGGGCGAGGACGGTAATCACCGTGAATCTTATAATAAATATGCGACACAACTGAACCCCGATGACGGAATTTTATATGAGATGTGGGAAAATCACTATAAAGGGATCAGTGATGCCAACATTGCCATGAAGAAAATTCAGGACTCCCAGGATTTGCTGGAGAAAGTAAAATCGCAGAGTTATGCCGAAATGCAGTTTATCCGTGCGTATCTTTATTTCGATCTGGTACAGCAATTCGGGCGTATCCCGCTGGTAACCGAAGGCAGTTTCGATATCCGTACGGACTTTAAACGTTCTCCGGTAGCCGATATCTATAATCTGATTATAAGCGATTTGCGTAACGCAGCAGAAAACCTGCCAGAAAAGGTGGCAACCAAAGGACGTGCCACCCGCTATTCGGCGGCACATCTGTTGGCGAAGGTGTATCTGACCCGCGGCAGTGCAATCAACGATCCGCGCGGCCAGCAAACGACAGATATGGACAGTACGCTGTATTATGCAGAAAAGGTGATCGATAGCGGGGCTTTTACGTTGCAGGATAATTTTGCTTCCCTGTGGGATATCAGCAACCAGGGCAATTCGGAGGTTGTGTTTGCCGTGCAGTTCACGACAGAGCCGATGTTTAACGGTGATGGCAATAAACAGCATCTTTTCTGGTTGTCCTGGTATGAAGACCAACCCGGCATGTTGCGTGATATAGCCAACGGTCGTCCATACCGTCGCCACGTAGCGACCCAAAAAACGATGGATGATTTGTACGACCGCCTGCACGACTCACGTTTTTACAAGAGTTTCAAATGGGTATATTATGCCAATAACGTAAACACTTTGCCGGTATGGGAACCGCTGTCATACGACGGTACTATTTATTTCACGCCCGATCCTTCAAAAGGGCAAGTCGATGGTCAACTGAAGTTCCAGCATGGCGATACAGCCATTTATTATACAATGGAAAAGACAGGATTCGTATCCAACAGCGATGAGATGCGTAAATTCCGTGCCAACTATACCTATTCTTATTTCCCCCGTGAAATGCATTCGATCCGTTATTTCCCGTCACTGGTTAAATACCTGGATCCGAACCGTCCTTCTGTTTCGGAAGAAAAAGGTTCCCGCGAATGGGTTCGTATGCGCTTGGGCGAAACCTATCTGCTGGCTGCCGAAGCTGCCGGCCGCAAAGGTGACTTCGATAAAGCCGCCGAATATATCAATGTGATCCGTAAACGTGCCGCATGGTCTGATGGGGAACAGAAAGATCAACAGATCTGGCTCTTTGAAGGAGGCAGTAACGATACTAAAAGCACTTATGAGGATCTGAAAATAACAGTGGCAGACCTGAAGGACGATTTCATCACATTCATCCTCAATGAACGGGGACGTGAATTACTGGGAGAAACCAACCGTTGGGAAGACCTGGTACGCTGCGAACTGTTGTATGACTGGGTGAAGAAATATAATCCGGAAGCTATTCATATCAAACCCTATCATAAGCTCCGTCCGATCCCGCAGAAACATATCGACCGCCTGAATCCGGTCGGAGAGATCAGCGAAGAACAGAATGAAGGTTACTATTAATAGGATCATTCAATTAAATATTAAACTTACAATTCATTTATCATGAAAAAAGGATTTATCTATTTCGCACTTATAAGCTGCACACTAGCTCCTATCAGTGCATTTGCACAGGCAGACAACGTATTGACCGGCCAGGAAAAGAACGAGGGCTGGGAACTCCTGTGGGATGGAAAGACAACGAACGGCTGGCGTGGAGCCAAGCTGCAGAACTTCCCCGAAAAAGGTTGGAATATCATCGGCAACGAACTGGTGGTTGAAAAAGCCAAAGGAAAAGAGTCGGGTAACGGAGGAGATATCGTCACCATCAAAACATATAAAAACTTTGAACTGGTGGCCGACTTCAGGATCACGGAAGGAGCCAACAGCGGTATCAAATATTTCGTTGACCCGGAACTGAACAAAGGAGAAGGATCGGCTATCGGCTGCGAGTTCCAGATACTTGACGACGATAAACATCCGGATGCCAAGCTGGGAAGAAAAGGCAACCGCACGGTCGGCTCGTTATACGACCTGATCCCGGCCTGCCAGGAGAAGCCGTTCAAAAAAAATGAGTTCAACACAGCCCGCATCGTTGTGAAAGGTAATCATATCGAACATTGGCTGAACGGTATGCTGGTTGTCGAATATAACCGCAACAACCAGATGTGGAGAGCTCTCGTTGCCGGCAGTAAATATGCTGATTGGCCTGCCTTCGGAGAAGCAGAAGAAGGTCATATCCTTTTACAGGATCACGGAGATGAAGTCCACTTCAAGAACATCAAGATCAAAGAACTGAAGTAATTCATTCTGCACATGGAATGAGGCCCTATCGACCTCGTTCCATGTGTCTATCAAACCAATTCCTCTCCCCCTGTCATATCCTCAAATAAATATTTATCTTTGCGGAAAAACTGCTTTATGATCCGCCCGATGACCCTGAACGACATCCCTGGGATTGTCTCCATTTATGCTTATTATGTACATAACACCGTAATAACATTCGACACCGAAGTCCCCACCGAAGCCGAAATGTGTCAACGGCTAGCCCCCATCATCGAACATTACCCGGCATGGGTCTGTGAAGAGGATGGGAAAGTCGCCGGTTATTGTTATGCGCACGAATGGAAAGTAAAGAAAGCATACCGCACCACTGTCGAAACGACTATTTACCTGCACCCGGATCACTCCGGCAAAGGATATGGAAAGCAATTGATGGATCTGTTGATCGACGATTGCCGCCGCCGCTCCTTCCATGCCCTGATAGCCTGCATCACCATCCCCAACGAACCGAGTGTGAAACTACACGAGCGGCTGGGTTTCAAACAGGTCTCCTGTTTCCATGAGGTAGGCCGTAAGTTCGACCGCTGGCTGGATGTGGCAGATTATGAACTGATTATTGAACTTCTTCACACCTCACCATATCCCATCCCCTAAATTGCAACAATAACCGATGAAGTGTCGTTCCTTCAGCCAGGAAGCGTACCATTTTATCTTTACTGTATTGCAACAACTGACGCCGTCCCTCTTCGGCCTGGACTTCCAGTTCGGAGTCAGTGGCAGTACGGGGGGAATATTTCAATTCCAGTATGTAACTGTGTGCCACATCGGGATAACGCTGTTTATCGGGCAGGAGAAAAAAATCACAGTAGCCGTAGTTTAACTCCAACTCCGGCTCCATCAGGTAATAGGAAGCAAGAGAGAGATAGGCTTTCAGAAAACCTTGCAGATTCCGTTCTCCCTCTATAGCATCACGCACGGCAGAATTTTCACGATAAGCATGCGCAATGCTATCGAAGAATGGCTTCCACTGCCCATCGTAAACAAAATCATCTATCAAATCCTTCAGATGGGAAAGATTTAACTGGTAACGTTGCTGATAATAATCGCGAAGGAATCCGAAATACTGCTCGCGGACACAGTTATTGGGAATGCACATTTTCAAGCGGTCGCCCCGTGTACCGCATATAGTAAGCAGCCCGTAATAATAGAGCAGGCTGCGAAAATTATCTATATCCGCCACCCGTTCAGCAGGAAAGGAAGTGTGCAGGTCGACATAAATTTCACCTTCAGCGGCAATCTCTTCGATCGTACTCATGCGGCTCCCGTCATGTGTTGTATCATGGTCGATACGGGCAAGCATTTTCAATTTGCTGTAATCGGTACGGATATTTTTATCTACCATTTCTTCGGGAGCACGTCCTTTTTGCACCTGATGCCCCAGATAATAGAGGGTCATGTCACAATTGAACACCCTATCGTCCTTCAAGCTCATACGTGCAAAGCAATAGTTGTCATACCACGGCTTCATTTCTGCTATCATAGCTTCAATATCTCCCGTCAACATGCCGTTTTGTTGGTAGTAGCGGAACATTTCACGGACTTCCGTCTCATCAAACCCCATCATGGCATTGAACGTTTCATCGGTGGAGATATTCCAGTCAATATTATACCCGCTCGATAAGTCGTCCAACGTAATAGGGCTGACCCCCATCATGAAGATACGGTGGAACATTCCCTTGAATTGTTTGAAATATTCACGATAGAAGCCACTGGCATGAGTAAGGTCGTGAAACATCTGCTGCCCGTGCTCACTCAATATCACGTTCGTGAAATTATCATATTCATCGATAATCAGATAGAGCGGATAACCCAGGCGCTGGGCGGTAGCTTCCAGCCAATGCAACTTGTCTGAAGCTTCGGAACCATTCAGGAACTCTTCTATCCCTTCGTTCTGATAGTAGGAGGCATAGCGGCGCATGAAATCCGCAAGCCGGATATTACAGTAATCATTAAAGTTTTCTTTCAGCGACCCATTACCCAGGTTTGCTTTCGAAAAATCAAAATAAAGTACTTGATAACTATTGCGTGTTTCCGTAGGGTGGCTTCCAATCCACAAGTCTCCGAAGTATTTATCGAAATTTTCCTTTTGCGAAATATCATAATAGGTACGCATCATGCTCAGGAATACGCTTTTCCCGAATCGGCGCGGACGAATCAGAAAGAGATAACTGGGCATCTGCTCGATAAGGGGCAGGTACTTAGTCTTATCCACAAAGTAAAAATTATCGTTTCGCATCCGGTTGAAATCGGATATTCCATAAGGTATACCTTTCACTTTGTTCATAATCGGGAGACTTTTTAAATTATATACAGACAAAGTTACTTTATTCCATCCAATAAACCAACGGATTGAAGCGTGAAACTACACGAACGTAAGTTCGACCGCTGGCTGGATGTGGCAGATTATGAACTGATCCTTGAATGATTGCTATTTATTCATAAATCCGCCAGCCTTAATTTTTGCTATTTCAAACCTATATTCTATCTTTGTTGCCATTACCGGGGAGAAATCCGGTAATTTGTTATAGAACATTTAATTATCTAGATGTAAAACTGGAAATTTCACAAAACCGATATTTAGATGTTCGTGCCACGCTTATGTAATTTTTGTTACGATAAGTGGGGGTACGGGCATACTATGTATTCTCGGTTTTGGGGTATTCCAGTACCTACATCTAGGGTTTATGTATATGTTACGTGCCCCTTTTTTTATGCGGTTACGAAACATATCTGACTTAAAATTCAGTAGGATATGAAAAAGAAAACACTAGTACAACTTCGCCACATCGCCAACCGCATCCCGAAACAATTCCCTTATGAGATTGCTACCTTCCTCTGCGCTTTTTGCGATGAGTGGAAATTTACTTTTTTAAACGGTTGCCTGGTATTCATACCGGATGGAACTCCTGTCCTCGTCATGCCGATAAACACTATTCATGGGACATTAAAAGCTGGCGAGACCCTCTATATCCTTTGTAATAACGGAGCACTGCATTATTTCGACCGGAATACACACCAACATTGGGTTACCTTCCTCGACAATACAGACGAAGACTTCTTTAGTAGCATATTAAACTGACAAAAATCATTCTTTTCATTGTAATTACTCATTTACTGCCTATAAACATAAAAATTCATGCCACAGCTTAATAAATAAGCACTACATTTACCCGGCAAGCAAATGATAACGATTGTCGCAACCGAGAAACAACCTGGCGGAACTTCAGAAAACCTGTTGCAGGTAATGCAACAGCTTCGCGGAACTTCCGCCGGCTTATTACATCAGTGCGACACGCTCGCGGAGTTCCCGCCGACCTGTTGCAGGGGTTGCAACAACCTCGCGGAATTCCCGACAGTCCATTACATCGATGCAACGACCTCGCGGAACTCCCGACAGCCTGTCGCACCTCTTGCAATGCTCTGATTAAAAATAAAACAGATTGTTCAAACTTTAAAACACAAAAAATCATGGCTGAAATTAAAAAAGTAGACTTCTCAAAGTTCCTGCAAAATCAGGATTTCACATTACACGGATTACTGATAGCAGAAATAGAAAAACTCACGGATCCGAAAATCACGGACTTAAGAACCGCTTATAAGAATAAATATGCCAAGTTTGACGAGGTTCTGAAAGTGGGAGGTAAAAGTCCCCACTCCCAAAAACTGGCCGATTTGGATAAGTTACAGGATAATATGTATACCGGACTGGCTGCCCAGAACCGTGCCATGCTGTCTCACTTCGACCCGGAGAAGGTCGAGATAGCTTACCAGGTGGATATTATCCTGAAAAAATATGGAAATCCTTGCCGTTTGCCTTATCTTCAGGAAGATGCCGTGATCAAAAACCTGTTGCAGGATCTGGAAGCATTCGACAATAAAGAACAGGAAGACGACCGTCCGGTCATTGAATCATTGGAAGATGTAACCAACCGTCTCGAAAAAATCGGTCTGCGCGAATGGGTCGATCAGCTGAAAATAAGAAACAATGATTTTATGAATCTCTATGCCAAACGTAACGAAGAAGATGCCGCCATCGTTACGGGTGCTACCAAAGAAGCTCGTAATGAAACAGACGCGGCTTATTACGAGGTGGCAAGACGTATCAACTCACTGGCCGACATCAACGGTGAGGCCGATTATCTCACAGTAATCAACAACATCAACCAGTTACTCGACAAAGAGCTTACCGCTCTTGCCACCCATCGAACCACAACGGCAAAACGCAATGCCAAGAAAAAAGAACAACCGGGTGGAGAAGACGATCGTCCGGTAATTAATTAGAGATACATATCCGATCAGGTGCATAAAAAAACGGGATCTTCTTGAATGAGGATCCCGTTTTTTTTTATAATCAAATTCAGAGCGGAACAGTTATCTTCCGATAATCCCCAGCTTCGAATCATTGATAAAATCAATAATATGTTGTATCTCGTCACTCATCGGCACCTGGTCTTTGATCATCAGCAGGGCGTCGAACAGACTGGTGTTACCCTGGTAGATGATACGGTAAGCATGGCTGATATGTTTAATAACCTTATCACTAACTCCCTGATGCGACAAAATAAACGAGTTAACTCCATAATAAGTAGTCGGTTCCTGAGCTGCCACGATATAAGGCGGCACGTCTTTACGGAAACGGCAACCGGTCTGTGTCATCGACCAGGTTCCGATACGGCTTCCCTGGCTTGCCAACACATTACCACCGAAGATGGCATAATCTTCAAAGAAACAATTACCGGACACCTTGCTGCCATAACCCAGCACACAATGGTTGCCGATATGTGTATCATGCGAAATATGTACACCTTCATGCAGGAAGTTTCCGTTACCGATAAACGTCTGCCCGTCCGGTGTGGTGGCACGGTTGATGACAACGTTTTCGCGGATCACGTTATCGTCGCCGATAACTACCAGCGTATTGTCGCCTTTATATTTGAAATCCTGAGGTTCCGCCGCAATGACAGCACCATTGAATACACGGTTTCCTTTGCCCAAACGTGCGCCATTCATTATACTGGCGTGAGGCATGATCTCGCAGTTATCGCCAATCTCTACATTCTTATCGATGTAGGCAAAAGGATGGACGGTTACGTTCGCACCCAGTTTTGCACTGGCATCTACATAAGCTAACGGACTAATCATAATAATCTGAGTTTTAATGGTTATTACTCTCTTCCTCCTCCGACAGCACTATACAGATTGATAACAGCCTGCATACGCTGAACGTTGTCGGATACTTCTGTCAATTGTGCACTGAGAAGGCTTTGTTGAGCCGATAAGATTTCCAGGTAAGTGGACTGTGCCGACTGGAACAAAGCTTTCGTGTATTCTACGGCTTTCTCCAATTGCGCGATCTGTTCTTTATCCTGAACCAGCATCTTATTGGTTACATCATACAGATGCAGCGCATTGCTTACCTCCTTGCCGGCTTCCAGAATTTTCTGCTGATAATTCATCTGCGCGATCTTCTCTTCGGCTTTCGACACCTTCAGGTTAGCCATCAGCTTTCCGTTGTTGAAGATAGGCTGTGCCAATGAGGCCAATGCCTGGAACATGAATTTACCCGGATCGGAAATAGTTATACCGGAACCGTTCGTCCAACCTGCCGTAGCAGTGATGTTCAATCCCGGGTAGAAAGCGGCACGCGCCTTATTGGTCGTATAATAAGCACTGGCCAGTGACATTTCGGCGATCTTCACATCCGGACGGTTTTCCAGCAACTGCAAAGGTACGCCGGCCATGATCTCGTCAGGAATGACCTGTTCATCCAAACGGCCGCGTTCGATTGTTTGCGGTGCTTTTGCCAGCAGTACGGACAAAGAATTCTCCACTTCGCGCACCTGGCGTTTCAGGTTGATCAGAGAAGACGATACCTGATGATATACGGCTTTCATCTGGACAACGGCAGCTTCGGTAGTCATACCGGCTTCTTTCATTGCCTCCATCGCACGTACATTTTCTTTATAGATATCGACTGTTTCTGTAGTGATCTCCACCTGACGGTCGAGCATCAGCAAAGTGAAATAAGCGTTGGCAATACCGCCGATCAGTTGCGAACGAACAGCCTGTTGCGAATACTGGCTCTGCAGATAGATCGCTTTCTGGTCGCGGCTTGCATTAAGCAGTTTGCCGAACAAATCGACTTCCCAGTTAGCTGCCGCCGGTAAAGTATAGGCTTTTGCATAGCTGGAACCGCCCATTGTGGTCACGGATCCTTGCGGTGCCAGGTTTAAGGACGGAAGGAAAGACAGGCGGGCAGAAGTCAGCAAGGCTTTCGCTTCTTCCACACGGAGAATGGCAGCCTGCATATCTACGTTATTTGCCAGACCTTCTTCAATCAGAGCCTGCAGTTTGGGATCGCGGAAGACTTCCTGCCAGGGAAGATTTCCCATATTGGTCGTATCCGCAGCCAGTGTATCCGTCGCTGATACCGGATCACGATAAATACCGTCAGCCGTGATCGTATCAGGACGATCGTATGCTTTGTAGATGTGGCAACTGCTCAGCAGAGCGGTCGCACACATCATATATATAATTTGTTTCTTTTTCATTGTCTTCTCACTTATTTTTTAGCGTACTGTTCTATTTCCGTATTCAAATCGCTGTTGTCCAGATCTTCCCACTCGATCGGTTTAACCTTTTCCTGCAGGTACTGGAATACTACGAACAGAGCCGGAACGATCAGGATCTGGAAGATCATACCGACAAACATACCGCCAATAGCAGCAGTACCCAATGTACGGTTACCGTGAGCACCTACACCGAAGGCGAACATCATCGGCAACAAACCGACTACCATCGCCAGAGAGGTCATCAGGATAGGACGCAAACGGGCAGCAGCTCCTAACACGGCAGCCCAGGTAATACTCATACCCATACGGCGACGGTCAAGGGCGAACTCTACGATCAAGATAGCGTTCTTCGCCAACAGACCCATCAACATGATCAACGCAATCTGCATATAGATGTTATTCGACATCGTTCCCAATATCATCTTCAATGCCGGAATGCTACCTAGCGCTGCCCAGCCCTGAACGAACAGGAAGCTACCCATCAAACCGAACGGGATGGAGAGCAATACGGCCAGCGGCAATACGTAACTTTCATACTGGGCACTCAGCAACAGGTAAACGAACACGAAACAGAGAACGAAAATCAAACCGGTCGTACTACCGCTTGTCTCAGCCTCTTCACGCGCCATACCTCCCAGCTCGTAACCGAAACCGGCAGGAAGTGTCGTACTTGCCACTTCTTCGAGAGCTTTCAATGCCTGCCCGCTGGTGAATCCATCAGCAGGAGCAACCATCACCTTCAAAGAGGTGTACATATTAAAACGGCTGATAATATCCGGCCCATATACTTTTTCTATGGTGATAAACTGGGAGATCGGTGCCATTTCGTTACCGTTTCTCACCTTGATATTTTTCAACGACTCCATATTGGCTCTCATAGCCGGATCGGCCTGTACCATTACACGGTACATCTTACCGAAACGGTTGAAGTTGGAAGCATACAAACCACCATAGTAACCTTGCAACGTCATAAGGATATCGCTCGGGCTGATACCGACTTTCTTACAAGCTGCCGCATCGATGTCGATCATATACTGCGGGAAGTTCGGGTTGAAAGTTGTCTGAGCCGACTTAATCTCCGGACGGGCCGTCAAAGCTGCCATATAGTCTTTGGATACTTCAAAGAATTTCTCCAGGCTCCCCCCTGTCTTATCCTGCATGTTCAACTCGATATCACTGGAAGCCGAATAACCCGGAATCATAGGCGGAGTAAAGAACAATACCTGCGCATCTTTCACTACTTTCTGTGCACGCATGAACAAGCTACCGTAAACAACTTCCGCACTCTGTGTCATCGAACGTTCATCCCAGTCTTTCAGCTTGATGATGAATGAACCGTAAGAAGGTCCCTGTCCACCGATAAAGCTAAAACCGGTAATAGCCGTACGTGATTTTACAGCGGGATCGGATGCGATCAGGCTATCTACACGTTCCATGATTTCAATGGTACGTTCCTGAGAGGCTCCGGGAGGCAGTGTCACAGCACCCATGATCGTACCCATATCTTCATTCGGCACCATACCGGTCGGCGTTACCTGCATGAAGAATACCAACAAAGCAACAGAAGCGATTACAGTTCCGAATGCCAGCCATTTCTTCTGGATAAAGAACAAAACGCGTTTCTTATAACTTTTCAGCAGCGAATCGTATGCCACGTTGAAAGAAGTATGGAAACGGGAAACGAAAGTTGTCTTCTTTTCTGCATGCTCGTCATGAGGTTTCAGGAAGATCGCACAAAGCGCCGGACTCAAAGTCAAGGCATTCAATGCTGACAAACCGATGGCAATAGCCATAGTCACACCGAACTGACGATAGAATATACCAGCTGTACCTCCCATGAAACTTACGGGGATAAACACGGACATCATCACCAAAGTAATAGAAACGATTGCACCACCAAGTTCACTCATCGCATCGATAGATGCCTGTTTCGCCGATTTATATCCCTGGTCCAACTTGGCATGGACCCCCTCGACGACGACTATCGCATCATCGACCACAATCGCAATGGCCAATACCATCGCACAAAGTGTCAACAAGTTGATACTAAATCCGATCAGTGACAATAGGAAGAATGTACCGATCAAAGCTACCGGAATGGCAATAGCCGGGATCAGGGTTGAACGTAAGTCTTGCAGGAACACATATACCACGATAAATACGAGGATAAAGGCTTCCAGCAAGGTCTTGAGAACCTCATGGATAGAGGCATACAAGAAGTCGTTGGCATTCATAGAAACTTCCACCTTCATACCCGGAGGCATGGTGCTTTCCGATTTCACCAGCAAATCCTGGATATTGTTGATGGTTTCAGTTGCATTCGTTCCCGGCATCTGGTAAACGATACATGCTACTGCATTATGGCCGTTTACCTTATTCACATAGTTATAAGTTAAACGTCCCAACTCGATATCGGCAATGTCTTTCAAACGAAGAACTTCACCATCAGGCAATGCTTTAACTACGATATTATCAAACTCTTCAGCAGTCTGCAAACGTCCTTTGTAACGGATCGTATACTGGAACGACTGGTTTCCCTGTTCACCGAAAGAACCCGGAGCAGCCTCCACATTCTGTTCAGCCAGCACATTCGATACATCATTAGGCACCAGCTTGTATTGGGCCATCACATCCGGCTTCAACCAGATACGCATAGAGTAGTCGGTACCCAACACGTTGGCATCACCAACACCGGGCACACGCTGTACTTCCGGGATCAGGTTGATCTTTGCATAGTTTTCCAGGAACTTCTGGTCGTAACGGTCTTCCGCATCATATACGGCAAAAACAACCAGCATGGAGTTCTGGCGTTTCTGGGTAGTTACACCGATCTTCGTTACTTCGGCAGGCAACAGACCCTGTGCCATAGACACACGGTTCTGAACGTTTACCGCCGCCATATCCGGGTCGGTACCCTGCTTGAAGTATATGGAAATATCGGCAGAACCGTTATTGGATGCATTTGATGTCATATACATCATGTTCTCTACCCCGTTGATCTGGTCTTCCAGCGGCGCAATCACACTATTCAATACAGTCTGCGCATTGGCACCTGTATAAGTGGCCCTTACCGAAACGGTAGGAGGCGCAATGTCCGGATATTGGGTAATAGGCAATGTGAACAAACCTAATATACCCAGGATGACAATCAGGATGGAGATCACCGTTGAAAGCACCGGACGGTTAATAAATCTATCTAATTTCATATGTTACTTTTTTATATACGAATAGCATCAGGTGTAACCCGGCTAATTCTATAATACCTTTAATTAATTAAAAGCTGTTTTTAAGTTTCCTTCGTTCTGGTCTTTCATCGCCTGCTGAAACTTAGCAGCCTGCTCAGCCTGTGTGATCGGCTTAATTTCCTGACCGTCCCTTAAACTCTGAACACCTTCGACAACGATCTTGTCACCGGACTTCAAGCCTTTTGTTACCAGATAGCTCTTGCCATCGTTCAAAGAAGAAATCTGAATTTCAACATTCTTAATTGTATTATCAGGTTGCAGAACATATACGAACTTCTTATCCTGAATTTCCACCGTAGCAGACTGAGGGATCATAATGATATTATCCATTGAGTAAGGGAATACGACATTACCTGTACCACCGCTTCTCAATATATTCTGGTTGTTCGGGAAAACTGCACGCATACTTACCGAACCGGTAGACTGGTCGATAACACCGCTGACAGCGTCGATCTTACCAGTTTCCGCCAACATTGTTCCGTCAGCCAGCTGTAACTGAACTGCCGGCATCTTATCCAACTGTTCTTTCAGCGTGCCGCCTGCCTTTGTCAGTTGCAGCAATTCTTTTTCCGTCATCGAGAAATAAACATAAACATCACCGATCTCAGAGACAGTGGTCAACGGTTCTGCCACAGAAGGACTAACCAAACTTCCGACACGGTACGGGAAAGTACCCACAACACCGTTGGACGGGCTGGTCACCGTACAAAAAGATAAATTCTGATTTGCACTCACCAAAGAAGCTTCCGATTGCGCCAACGTTGCTTCTGCCGACAACAACTGATTAACAGCTGTCTGATATTCAAAGGAACTGATAATCGCTTTGTCGAACAAATCTTTCTTGTTCTTCTCTGTTAGCTTCAACGTGTTAACATTAGCTTTAGCCATAGCCACAGCAGCTTTAGCCTGATTCACAGTTGCCTTATACTGCGTAGGATCAATTTCAAACAAGGGCTGCCCTTTGCGGACTGTTGCACCTTCATCGACACACAACTTTACAATAAACCCTGACACCTGGGGACGCACTTCGATATCCTGCGTACCTCTGATAGTCGCCGGATAAGACGTTGTCTGATTGCTGGAAGAAGAATTAAGGGCCAGAACAGCGTATTCGCTGTCGCCTAATTTCATACCACTCTGGCTGTTTCCACAGGCGGCTAATAAAGACACTCCCACTGCAAATAATGCAATTTGCCTAAATTGGGTAATAGTAGTTCTCAACATTTGTCTATTCATATTCATAATTTAATATATTTCTGCCTAGTATATTTTCTTGCAAACGATTCAAAGTCTTGTTTTATCAGGCTCGATTTTTGAAGGACTCATATCTAAAAAAACGTACAAATGTAAAGTCTTTTTATTGTACTTTTCCCGTTTATACATTCTTTTATACTAAAAAATAGCTTATTTATATGTAGAGATCAAACACATAGCTTATTTTTTGACCGTTCGAAAGTAAATTAGTCCAAATTGCTATACAAATTCAGGGCATAATTTGTTTATTCAATAATTTACCTTAAATTTACAGCTATCTTTTAAACTTTATAATCTACAATCTGATGGGATCTAAATTTTCAATTTCCGAAGTATGTAGTACTTCATGGCAACGGACCAAGGCTCAGATATGGGTTTTATCCGGATTGATAATAGGTATGAGCATTATTTCTTTTACATTAGGGGTATTTGCAATGCCTATACAGCAATCGGTAATGGGAGCGATCGTTATTAATCTGATCAGTTGCATCATCTCTTGTATTTTTGCTTTGGGGTACATGAAAAATATATTCCAGGCTTTGGACGGAGAAGAACCTCAATTCTCAGCTTACGGACAGCAGGCCCGAAAGATCATTACTTATCTTGTAGCCAATATTCTTATGGCAATCATCGTTACTTTGGGGTTATGTCTGTTTATCATTCCGGGAATCTACCTGGCTTTGAGGCTGCAGTTCTATGCAGCTCTTATCGTTGAAGATGATGCAGGAATAATCGAGTCACTCCAACGCAGCTGGGAAATCACCCGTGGACAAGAGATGTCTCTTTTCATGCTGATGCTGGCTATGATCGGGATCTGTATTTTAGGTCTTATCCTGTTAGGTATAGGAATATTTGTGGCAATGCCGCTTATATATATGATGTATGCCTATGTTTTTCGTAAATTAAATGCACCTTTGCAAATTCTTGAAGAAGTATAAATAACTAATAGCCCTATGGGGAAAACATATAGAATAAAAGATATAGCAGAGTTATCCGGAGTATCGACCGGAACGGTCGACCGTATCCTGCACAATCGTGGTAAGGTATCTGAAGAAGCTCAGAAAAAGGTTGAAAAAGTATTGAAAGAGATAGACTATCATCCGAATCTGATAGCCCGTTCGCTTGCCTTGAAGAAGAAATATCACTTCATAACGCTCACTCCTTCTTTTGCCGAAGGAGAATATTGGGCTAAACTATCGGAAGGTATCGATAAAGCAGAGCAGGAACTGTTCAGCTATAACGTTGAAATCGAACGGATGTGTTTCAACCAGTATGACAAAACCAGTTTCGACAATCTGATCCCCGTAATTGAAAAATCCGATTGCCAGGGAGTAATCATCGCTACTTTATTCAAGGAAAGCGTTTTGCAACTCACCCAACAACTCGACAAACTGGAGATTCCTTATGTACTGATCGATGCCTTTATCGAAAATACGAATTGCATAGCCTACTACGGAACCAATTCGTACGACTCAGGATACATTGCCGGACGCCTGTTATTCGAACAGATACAGCCTGAAGACAATATCGCGATCTTCCGTTTCATCCGGAAAGGCGACATGCATTCTACCCAGGTTATGAAACGCGAGGAAGGTTTCCGTGATTATCTGTACGGACACGACTTTCAGGGAAAGATATTCCCGGTACATATTCACGCAGACGAATCAAAGGAAAATAAAGATATTCTCGATTCATTCTTCGCCACGCATGAGGAAATACAAACCGGTATCATCTTTAATTCCAGAGCACATGTACTGGGAGACTATTTTCGGCATAGGGATACCGACAAACGCTTCAGGCTGATTGGATATGATGTGATCGACTCCAATCTGGACTATCTGAATAGCGGGCACATCACCCACCTGATCGCCCAGCGACCGGAAGTACAGGGATTCAATTGTGTGCGTGCCTTATTCCGGCACCTGGTATTGAAGGAAAAAATCGAACAGATAAACTATATGCCGATTGATATACTTATAAAAGAGAACATTAAGTATTACAATAATTATATTTAATGGCATAATTTATCATTTTTCCCCTCTATTTTTTTTGTTTGACAAATAAATAGTATACATTTGCGCTCGATGTGTGTTCGCCCACAAATCGAGCGCAAAATGGAAATATCACAATAAAATCATACATAAAATGGCTAATTTATTTTGTATTAAAGACAGAGTTGTCATTATTACCGGAGGAGCCGGTATTCTGGGTAGTGGAATTGCAGGTCATCTGGCTGAAGAAGGTGCCAAAGTAGTAATTCTTGACCGTGCTGTTGAGACAGGTGAAAAAATCGTTGCAGACATCAAAGCCAAAGGTGGCGAAGCTTGTTTTTTCCTGACTGATGTGCTGAATAAAGAAATCCTTGAACAGAATAAGAAAGATATCCTTGCCAAATATGGCCGTATCGATGCATTACTGAATGCTGCCGGTGGAAACATGGCCGGTGCTACTATCGGGCCTGATAGCAATATATTCGACTTGCAGATCGATGCTTTCAAAAAAGTTGTCGACCTGAACCTTTTCGGTACGGTTCTCCCGACAATGGTCTTCGCAGAAGTAATGGCTCAGCAAAAAGAAGGTGCGATCGTAAACTTCTCATCCGAATCGGCTTTGCGCCCATTGACACGTGTCGTTGGCTACGGTGCAGCTAAAGCTGCTATATCTAACCTGACTAAATACATGGCAGGCGAATTAGCAATCAAATTCGGTGAAGGTCTGCGCGTAAATGCAATCGCCCCGGGATTTTTCCTGACAGAACAGAACAGAACTTTGATGACAAATCCGGACGGTTCTTATACAGACCGTGCTAAATCTGTTATCGCTCATACACCGTTCAGACGTTTAGGAGCACCGGAAGAATTGTTCGGTACCATTCAATATTTAATAAGTGACGCATCTAAATTCGTAACGGGCACAATCGCCATCGTTGACGGTGGTTTCGATGCATTCTCAATTTAATAACCCAATAAACACTATACATATTATGTATTTATGCGAACAAACATGGCGTTGGTACGGGCCGAATGATCCTGTCAGCCTTTGGGATATCAAACAAGCCGGTGCTACCGGTATCGTTAATGCCCTGCATCATATTCCTAACGGGGAAATATGGACGGTAGAGGAGATCATGAAACGGAAAGAGTTGATCGAAGAAGTTGGTTTAACCTGGTCTGTTGTTGAAAGTGTTCCTGTTCATGAACATATCAAAACACAAACCGGAGAATTTCAAAAATATATTGATAACTACAAGGAAAGTCTACGTAATCTTGGTAAATGCGGGGTGAATGTAGTGACATACAACTTCATGCCTGTACTCGACTGGACACGTACCGATCTTGCCTATACAATGCCGGATGGTTCCAAAGCACTCCGTTTCGAACGGGCAGCTTTCGTAGCATTCGACCTTTTCATCCTGAAGCGTCCGGGAGCAGAAATGGATTACTCCGCAGAAGAAAAGGCGAAAGCGAAAGCCCGCTTCGACTCCATGAGCGAAGAGGATCGCCATTTGCTTACCCGCAATATGATTGCCGGCCTGCCCGGCTCGGAAGAGAGCTTCACTATCGAACAATTCCAGGAAGCATTGGATCGTTATAAAGATATTGATGCGGAAAAATTGCGTGCTAATCTGATCTACTTCCTGCAGGAGATCGCTCCCGTAGCCGACGAAGCCGGTGTAAAACTGGTTATCCATCCGGACGATCCTCCCTACTCTATTCTCGGCCTGCCGCGCATCCTGAGTACGGAAGAGGATTTCAAGAAGTTAATCGAAGCAGTTCCTAACAAGAGCAACGGATTGTGTCTGTGCACAGGTTCATTCGGCGTACGCAGCGACAACGATCTGGCAGGGATTATGGAACGTTATGGCGATCGTATCGATTTCGTTCACTTCCGCAGTACCCAGCGAGACGATGAAGGGAACTTCTATGAAGCCAATCACCTGGAAGGAGATGTAGATATGTACGGTGTTATGAAAGCCCTGTTGGAACTACAGCAAAGACGCGGCTGTTCTATCGCTATGCGTCCGGATCATGGCCATCAGATGATAGACGACCTGAAAAAGAAAACAAACCCCGGTTATTCATGTATCGGTCGTTTGAGAGGCTTAGCTGAACTTCGCGGCCTTGAAATGGGTATAGCCAAGTCACTTTTTAAGAAATAAGCAGCATTATTATTTCATTTCTTAGCGATTTATAAAGAGAAAGGTGCTCAACTTCGGTTGGCACCTTTTTTTATTCTAACCTCCATTAATCCTATTTACAGATCTTTGAAAAGCATAAAGAAATGAAAAAGAACTATAAAGTATTCCCATTTAAGACTTTAGACTGGATTGTTTTTTCTACTTTTGTTCGTCTGAAAAATGTTTTTATAATGTCTAATATCTATAGTTATATATTATCTTTTACTACATTACTGACACTAACCACCTGTTCTGCAGTGCAAACACTGTCTCCGTCTACAGAACAGGAAGTGGTTATAGTTCCTCCATCTACAGATATTCCTCTACCTTCGGTTGAATATATATTCCTTCAACCGACACCGGAATTAGGAAAAACAGAATATGCCCGTAAAGATATAACAGAGAACTTCTCTCCCCGGGAAAAAGCAGACATCGCTGTTCCTGACCCTAAATTACTGTGTGACGAAAATTCTTTGATCATCGATCTCGGTTTGATATCCAAGGATGATTACGCCTTCCCTTTACCTGGAGCAAAAGTAATATCGGCTTATGCCGGTCGCAGAAGACATCATTCGGGAGTCGATCTGAAGACTTGTGCCAACGATACTATCGTTGCCGCTTTCGATGGAATCGTCCGCATGGCTAAGCCTTATGCTGCTTACGGGAATGTCGTTGTTATACGTCATTATAATGGACTAGAAACGGTTTACAGCCATAACTCCAAAAATTTGGTCAAGATGGGAGATCGTGTAAAAGCAGGTGAGCCGGTCGGATTAACAGGACGAACCGGTAGAGCCACTACCGAACATTTACATTTTGAAGTTCGCATTAACGGACAGCATTTCAATCCGGAAAAGGTGTTTGATCTGGAAAACAGAAAGCTACACAGCACATGTTTGGTCGCAACTAAAACAGGTCGAAATATTGCAATAAAATCCGTAAACATACTTCCTCACCAGAGTGCAGGCGATTATCAGTATTCTTATATAGGAGTTTCCCAACCGGAAACCAATAAACGAATGGATTTATAAATCATCACATAACAACAAAAAAGGCTTGCTACCGGATGGTGCAAGCCTTTTTTGTGTGGAGATGGAGAGATTCGAACTCTCGTCCAAACGAGGAATTAATCTGCTTTCTACATGTTTATCTTCGCCTTCGATTGTCGGGATCAAGCAAGACCGAAGCCACCCACTTAATCCTTATCCTCTAAATTTTCGCCTGAGACCCGAGGCTCATTTCAGACTATCTCCGATATTGCTGCACCACCTGATCGGAAAGCTTCGAAGCCACAGCATCCGGGTGATGTCACGTCCCCGCAACTTTTGCAGGGATTAAGCTTGAATCTACTATACTTCGATTAAGCAGCGAGAGCGTAATTATTTTCGCCAGTTAATTGTTCGTTGTCTGAGATTTAAGTGCAAGCCAACCACGCACTACATGCTTACAAACCACTTCTACCCGCTGTCTAAACCGGTCATCCCCATGATTTGTGAGTACAAAGATACAAAGAATCTCCGTATCCTCGTACTCTATTTAGATTTTTTATTCAATCACACCCAGTTCACGGAACCAGTCTTCGGCTCTGTCCGGCCATTCATTCACAGCAGCTCCTGTGTCTCTCAGTCCATAGCCATGACCTCCTTTGCTATATAAATGCATCCGAGCAGGAACACCGGCTTCTTTCAAAGCATAATAATAGAAAAGACTACTATTGATATATGATTTATCATCTTCCGTCTGCACAAGCATAGTAGGCGGAGTAGCAGAAGTCACCTTCAATTCCGGAGCCAACTGAAAGTTCTCACCATCCAGGTAAGCCGGATAAACCAACAAGCAGAAATCAGGACGGCAACTGACTTTATCGGCAGCATCCACTGCCGGATAAGTACGTTTATCAAAATTATTACTAACCATTGCAGAAAGGTGACCTCCAGCCGAAAATCCCATCACGCCAATACGCTGAGGATCGATATTCATCTCTTCCGCATGAGCCCTGACATAACCGATCGCACGCTGAAGATCCTGCAAGGGAGCTTCATGCTTCGCCAGACCTTCCCGGCGAGGGACACGGTATTTCACCAACACGGCCGTTATACCCAGATTATTCAACCATTCACAAACTTCATCACCTTCCAGGTCATAAGCCAGAATATTATAGCCGCCGCCTGGACAAACAACCATTGCAGCACCTGTGGCCACTTCGTCCGGAGCTGGATAAACGGTGATTGTCGGCTCACTCACATTCGATATACGCAACACAGTTTCGCCTCCGGTTTGTCCACCATCACTATCTGCCTTCTCTATCAGCTTGGTTGTTTCGCCTGGCGCTCCTTTTGGGAACAACAGGATCGGATTATCTTGTGCCATAACTGATCCAATTACACAACTTGCTCCTACAAGCAGGAGTATCCATTTTCTGACCATATACTACGAAGTTTAAAGAATTTATAAGAATCATATTTTTTGCGGAAAATTCGGACTATACAGTATAGTCTTTTCCAAAGTAACTAATTCGCCATTCTTCACATAATCATCTCCACGCTCTGAAAGATGATCAACCATTGCTTTACGGAGCTCCTTCAGTTGTTTGGCATATGCTTTCTTCTCCGAACAATCGGTTAGCTCACCCGGATCTTTTTGAAGATCGAACAATTGTTCTTTCCCATTATGAAAATTCCATACATATTTCAACTTTCCATCTGTCAATGCACACCAATAATTGTCGGCACTATAACAGGTGGCATGTTCCAGATCGATATATTTACGCCATTCATCCGAATGCCCCTGTACCAGTTTCAATAACGAACTGCCATCCATATCAGGGGGCACAGCACCACCTGCCAGATCGATAAAAGTAGGAAGAAAATCACGAAGTTCGACCGGCTGTTCTATTTTTGTACCATTCGGCACTGATTTCTTTACATACGATGGCCATTTAACAACATAAGGGATATGGGCAGAACCTTCATAAGGATAGGTCTTTCTCCAATGATAATGATCGCCCAGCATGTCACCATGATCGGCTGTAAAACAGATGATCGCATCATCATACATACCTTTTTCTTTTAAGGCTGTGATGATCTCTCCGATCTGATCATCGATAAAAGTAATATTTGCATAATAATGTCTTCTGGAATTAACGGCATAATCGTCTCCAAAATTTCCAAACGGAGCATCCGAAGCCGCTTTCTCCGGATCCAGGCGCTCTGCATATTTACCGCACCAGTCGCCTATAACCGGCTTTGGTATTTCAACATTCTTATATAGATCCAGATAACGTTTCGGAGGATCGTAAGGACTATGCGGACGTGCAAACGAAACCTTCATAAATAACGGTTTATCGTTATTATAATTACGGATAAGCTCACAAGCAGTCTGCCCTGTCCAGGTAGTCGGATGCAATCGTTCCTCCAGTTTATAGATACCGGCTCCATGATCATTCCAGCCAATACCTGTCAGATCCGGATCTTGTCCGGGAGCATTCAATTGAAACCATTCACGGTAATCACTAATAAAGTCTTTGGATTCGACTCTTCCGCTTTCATCGATTAATGTAGCGTGGAAACCATGAAGCGCCTTCTGGGGAAACCAATGCATCTTTCCGATGCCAAAAGTAAAATACCCCAGGTTACGCAACATTTGCGGCATTTCATATTTATATTGTTCAGCCATTCGTCCATAACCGAGCATACCATGATGCCAGGGAGACAGCCCGGTCAGCAAACCAGCGCGTCCGGGAGTACTACTGGGAGCCGATGAATAACCACTTACAAATAAAGTACCTTCTTCTGCCAGCTTATCTATATTAGGTGAGATAACCGCATTATTTCCCATACAGCCCAAAGCATCCCCACGATGCTGATCGGTCATGATAAAAATTACATGAGGCTTTTTTTTCACTTCTTCCTGCTCCTGAGAAGGAGTTGCAGACTGTGCCACATGATTGACTCCAAAGCCTGTACCAGCCAGGAGGGACGATTTAAGAAAGGTTCTTCTTTTCATTATATATTTTTCTATGAGTACAGATTCAGATAGCGAAGATATATATCTTATTTGATACGTGCAAAGAGAAGCCGATTAATATTAATCCGGAAAACAAAGGTTATAAAACAGCAAAAAGGAACCAACCTTACGATTGATCCCTTTTCCTTGTT
>ULWH01014996.1_pt1 | contig 27829 bp, 27 predicted proteins | sample 1960201 | NCBI WGS metagenome assembly ULWH01 (sample SAMEA4835808, study PRJEB28245) | human gut metagenome | biome: gut microbiome; material: fecal sample | place: Denmark | collected 2008
CTGCTGAGACCGCACGGGGCTCTGAAAAGAGCCCTTTTTATTTTCAATCCGTCAAAACGAGCGATACCGCGATATCGGTATCCTCTGCCGGGAGCTCATCCTCGAGCAAGGCTCTTCTGCAAAGGCAGATACTGAAGCACTTATATCGTGCAAGATAACGATCATAGTACCCTGCGCCGTGCCCCAAACGGTGGCCGAGCTTATCGCAGCACAGTGCCGGAGCGATCATAACGTCGTCGGCTTTCGGCTTTACCGGCCGCGTCACCGGTGGTTCGGGTATCCCGAATTTTCCCGGCGTCAGCTCGGACAGGCTGCTTAAAAGGTAAAACTCCATTGCTCCGTCGTCTCCGCTTACGGGAAGTGCGACGCGTTTGCCGCTTTTGAGAAGTCTCTCTATGAGCTCAGTGGTCGATACCTCGCGGCCGACGCTGTGATACAGAAACACCGTGCCGGCATTATCAAGCTCATCAAGGTCAAGGAGCTTATTTAATATCGTCTCGTCGCTCTCATGGATATAATTCTCGGCGAGGCTTTTTGCTTGCCTGATTTTTTGAATGCGTATTTTACGCTTTTGTTCACAGAGTGGACTTGATGATAGAGTATATCTCTTCATGCTTTTCGTCTATCTCGCGCTCAACGCCGTTTTTCATAAACGGGATACGTGTCCAGCCGTAATAATCGGCTGCCTTGTCTGCAACTCTCAGGCAGTTTTCAAGATACTTGATATCCTTCTCATGAATATCTGCCGAGGTGTGTGTTTTCTCCTGACGGTGCTTCATGCGCTTGAGTGAGGTCTCGACATCGACATCAAGGTATATGACAAGGTCGGGCCTTGGAAGGCCGAGCTTTACGTATTCAAAATCATACAGCCACTCAAAGAATCCGGGCAGCTCCTCATTTGAAAGCTTTGCACCCTGATGAACGGCGTTGGAGGTCGTATATCTGTCCGACAGGATAAACTTGCCGGAGTTGTATGCGCTGCCCCAATCTGTCCTGTAGGCCGCAAAACGGTCGACAGCGTAAAATGTAGAGGCAGCGTAGGCGTTTACATCGTTCGGACTTGAGCCGAAATCTCCGCCGAGGTACATTTTTATCAGTGCGCTGCTGTCATTATCATAGCGTGGAAAGACGATATGGCGATAATCTATTCCCTCGGCCTCAAGGCGGGCGCACACGCGTCTGTAATGCGCGGACTTGCCGCTGCCGTCGATGCCCTCAAATACGATAAGCTTACCCTTTTCCATTGAATAACTTCCTTATACGTTTTATCCACGCCTTGATTATGAAAAGCGGCAGGCGCGCTATGCGCTTGAAGCGCCACGGCTCCTTTATGCAGCGATACAGCCACTCGGCGTTCATTTTCTGCCAAGCCTTCGGAGCGCGCATAACGGTTCCTGCAAAAACGTCCAGCGAACCGCCGAGTCCTGCCATGAGACCGACATTGAGCATGGGCGCGTTTTCCGCCATCCAAAGCTCCTGCTTTGGTGCTCCGAGACAGACCATGAGAAAATCCGGCTTTACGGCATTGATTTTTTCAATAACAGGGGCGTCCTCTTTAAAATATCCGTCGTTTGTGCCGCAGACATTGAGACCCGGAAACTGCTCCCTCATTTTTGCGGCGGCAGTCTCGGCAACTCCGGGCTTTGCGCCAAGCAGGAAAACGCTCTTTCCGCTCCCGGCGGCGTATTCAAGTATCGCCTCGCCTATCTCTATGCCGGGCAGGCGTTCTTTAAGCGGGGTTCCGATGATTTTTGCCGCCTTTACTACGCCGATACCGTCGGGTATGACGATATCCGCCCTGCATATCGCATCGTGCAGCGCCGGATCATCCCAGGCCGCCATGACTATCTCCGGGTTCGGCGTGACCATATATGCACTGCGATGCTCGTCAATAAGCATTTTGCACATATCTATCGCATTTTCCCGCGTCAAATCATCGAATCCGACGCCCAATACATCTATTCTGCTCAAAGCTGACTGAACACCCTTCCGATCTTTTCGTTTATAACGAGATCTGCTTCATCGTCATACGGAGTCCTGCTGAGATTTACAAGAGCAAGCTTATTTCCGCGGTAATAGTTTATAAGCCCCGCCGCGGGGTAAACATTCAGGCTAGTTCCGCCGATTATCAGTACCTCAGCCTCGGATATGACGCGTACAGCCTCGGTGACAACCTTTTCGTCCAGCGGCTCCTCGTAAAGCACGATATCCGGGCGGATGACTCCGCCGCAGGTGCAGTGAGGAACTCCCTCTCTGTGGTTCATTTTATCCGCGGGATAAGGCTTTCCGCACACTGAGCAGTAGCTTCGCAGTATGCTCCCGTGAAGCTCAAGGACATTTTTGCTGCCGGCTGCCTGATGCAGTCCGTCTATATTCTGTGTGACTACCGCACGCAGCTTGCCAATTTTCTCAAGCTCCGCAAGCTTTAAATGTGCGGCGTTCGGCTTTACGCCGTCAATAACAAGCTTTTCCCTGTGAAAACGGTAGTACTCCTCGGGATAGCGGACAAAAAACGAGTGGCTCAATATCGTCTCGGGCGGATACTTCCACTTTTGATTGTACAGACCGTCAACGCTTCGGAAATCTGGTATTCCGCTCTCCGTAGAAACGCCTGCACCGCCGAAGAATACAACATTGTCGCTGTCGTCTATCCATTTTTTCAGCTGCAATATTTTCTCGTCCATAGCGTACACTCCAAGCTTGAGTCATAATCAGTTTATTATACTATAATTACTGCATCTAATCAAGCAAATATTGTTCAATTATCGCTGCGACGCCGTCGCTGTCGCAATTCGGCGCGATGACGTCGGCAAGCGACTTGACCTCGTCGCTTCCGTTTGCCATGGCGACCTTGAGTCCGGCGGCTTTGAGCATCTCTACATCGTTTTGAGCATCGCCTATCGCTATGCACTCGGACATATCGATATCAAGAGCATCGCACAACGCCCGCAATCCCCTTGCCTTGCTTACACCGCTTGCGTTTATCTCAAGGCAATGCGGTGAATGACATGTGAAGCTCACGGGCAGGGTCTTTATCTGCTCGTAGACGGCATCGGCCTCACCATCCTGCGCAAAGAACAGATTGAGCTTCTCGACTGGCCTGGGGTCTGCCATGAACATGGCAAACACATCATCGACAAGGTTCATGCCCTGCCTGTATATGGGCTCATATGCGCTCAGGCCGAAATCGGCACAGTTATCGACGCACCACGAGCTGCTGTAGGTCTTATCGTCGATAAAAAATATCGGCATGACGTATCCAGCGGCTCGGGCTGCAATGTATTTGACCGTTTCCGGATCGATCGTCTCATAGCTGAATTTCTTTCCGGTGTATGTATCAATGACGGAGGCACCCGCGCCCGTTATCGCGTAGCGCATACCGCGTACCTGATCTATATACGGCTGCACAAGGCTTATGCTGCGCCCCGTTGAGAACGCAACAGTTATCCCCTGCCCTATCGCCTTTTCCATTGCTGCAACGGTTCTGGGCGTGAGCTCCTTTCTTGAATTCAGGGCCGTCGAATCCATATCGGCGGCAAGCAGCTTGTATTTCATTTTTCCTTACCTCTGCTCCTTGCGTAATAGAAAATATACTGCTGGGCAAGGCCTGCGTACCGTCCGAGCGACTCCGGAGAAAAATCCGGAGGAAAGTTTTCCTTCAGAGCACGCTTCATCCATACGTCTATCGGGAATGCCTCCGTATGCCACAGGCCGAACAGCACGACACAGTTTGCGACCTTTTCACCGACTCCGCGCACAGTGCGCAGAGCTTTTATCGCCTGTCTGTAGTCGCATTTTTTGAGAGCTTCAAGGTCTATATCGCCGTTTACGACGGCGCGTGCGGCACATATAATATATTCGGCTCTGTAGCCCGAGCGTATACAGGCAAGCATCTCCGGTTCAAGTTCGGCCAGCCGCTCTGCGCTCGGAAACGAATAATACAGCTTATCGCCGACCTTTATTTCGTCACCGAAGCTCTTGCATAGGCGCTCGACGATGCCTTTTATGCGGCTTATGTTGTTGCACTGGGATATGATAAAAGAGCAAAGCGCCTCCCAGCTGTCCTGCCGTAGAATGCGTATACCGCTGCCGTATCGAACGCACTCCGAGAGATATTCGCCCGTAAACGTGCGGCTTATCTCGGCGTAATCCGTGGCGAGGTCGAAATACTCCGGCCACACATCCTCGGGTGCGTCAGACATTATGTAAACTTCTCCGTCCTTTGCCGAGACCTCGGCGTAACAGCCGTCCACCACGCCGCGATATATACCGTCGTTTCCGCGGTTCCAGCGGAAGCACTGACCGCATTCAAAGGTCTTGACGATATCAAGTTCTTCTGTGCTGCATAGCTTCATATCTATCCTCTAAAAAGAAAAAATATAAAATTGATTATATACCCGTGCAGGCGTTTTTACAAGTTGCGCGGACGAGCAAAATATGCGATAATGATATAAATAATATAATAAGGAGGTTTGTTATGGGCTTTTTAAGCGAATACAACGCAAAGCTTACAAGCGCCGACAATGCCGTCAAATGCGTTAAAAGCGGAGACTGGGTGGAGTATACCTCAAATCTGGGCTTTCCGGCTTTATGCGACGCGGCGCTGGCTAAGCGCAGGGACGAGCTCAGAGGCGTTAAGATACGCGGCGATCTTATATTCGGACCTGTGCAGGTCATAGAATGCGACCCCGATATGGAGCATTTCGTGTACAACACATGGCACTGCTCGGGCTACGAGCGCAGAATGTGCGATAAGGGCAGGGCCTTCTTTGAGCCTATGGTGTTCAGAAATCTTGCGTGGTATTATAAAAGTTTTCTCACCTCTGACGTGTGCATGGTAACTGTCTCCGGCATGGACGACGAGGGCTATTTCTATTTCGGCCCGTCGCTGGGTATGTCAAAATGCATCGCGGATAACTCAAAGATCGTCATAGTTGAGGTCAATCGCAACATCCCGCGCATCAAGGGCAGCGAGGATGCGAGAATACATATTTCCGAGATCGATCACATCGTCGAGACCGGCGATCCACAGCTTTTTGAAATGCCGAACCCCGCGCCGACAGAAACCGATGTCAAAACAGCAAATCTCCTGCTGCCGTACATTGAAAACGGCTCATGCATTCAGCTCGGCATCGGCGGAATGCCAAATGCCCTCGGCGAGCTTATTGCCGACAGCGAGCTTAAGGATCTGGGAATGCACACTGAGCTGTGCTCGGACGGATATCTTGCCATGTTCAAGGCAGGAAAGCTCACAAACGCCAAAAAGACTCTGCATCCCGGCAAGGGCGTTCTCGGGCTTGCCATTGGAAGCCATGAGCTTAACGACTGGCTCAATGACAACCCCGATTATACAGGCTATCCCCTTTCGTATGTAAACGATCCGTATGTGATAGCACAAAACGACAACATGGTGTCCATTAACGCCTGCATCGGCGCGGATCTCTACGGTCAGATAAGCTCAGAGAGCTCCGGAACGCGCCAGATAAGCGGCACAGGCGGTCAGCTTGACTTTGTGTGCGGTGCGCTGATGTCGAAGGGCGGCAAGGCGTTTATATGCATGAGCAGCACGCATACGGATAAAAACGGCGTTATGCACAGCCGCATAGTCCCGACCTTCTCGGGCGATATTATAACGACTCCGCGCTCGCTTGCCTACTATGTTGCGACGGAGTACGGCGTTGTGAACCTCGCCGGGCTCACGACCTGGCAGCGTGCGGATGCGCTGATCAGCATCGCTCATCCCGATTTTCGCGATGATCTTATAAAGGCGGCCGAGGCTAACCGCATCTGGCTGCCGTCAAACAAGAGGTAATATAAATGGATATATCAACACTTTATGTTGGCAGGCCCGAAAACTGCGCAGACCGTCTGACCAAGGAGCGGCGCTGCTATGATATGCTCGATAAGCTCGGCATAGGCTACAGCCGCGTCGATCACGAGCACGCCGACACGATCGAGGCCTGCCACGATATCGAAAAAACGCTCGGTGCGGAGATCTGCAAGAACCTTTTTCTCACAAACCGTCAGCAGACGGAGTTTTATCTTCTGCTCATGCCGGGTGATAAGCCGTTTAAGACAAAGCTTCTTTCAAAGCAGATAGGCACGGCGCGTCTGTCGTTTGCCTCCCCCGAGCATATGCAGGAGCTTCTGGATATAACGCCCGGCTCCGTAAGCGTTTTAGGGCTCATGAATGACAAGGGCAGAGTGCATCTTGTCATAGACGCAGACCTGCTGAAGGACGAATACATCGGATTCCATCCGTGCATAAACACGTCTACGCTTAAAATTAAGACCGCCGATATTATCGAAAAGCTTCTCCCCGAGGTCGGACACGAATACGCCGTGGTAAGCCTGCCGTGGGAGATTGAAGAATAAGCGGCATAATGTACGCCGGAGCCTGAGCCGTACAGCTTCGTGCCCGGCGAAATACAAAAAATCACCCACCCTGCGCAAAAAACGCAAGGTGGGTTTTGCTTACTCGATCGGCGTAAATATCATTTTGCACTTGGGGCAGACAAAGCTCTCGGCGACGCCCGGCTTCAAAACGCCTTCTGTTACCTTAACGTCTCCGTCACCGGCGAGAAAGAATCCTTCTTTCTTTTCGCCGCTCCAAATTATCTGGCGCGAGGACTGGATATAGCCTCTCTCCGCCGCGCCGCCGCAGAACGGGCATGCTGATATTTTCATTACGCGGTGCCTCCCATTTTTCTATGCTTTTTTACATTTGCGATGATCAGTCCGATCAGGTTCATGGAAATCATAATGAGAACAAAGATTCTCACCTTCACGATGGTCTCGGGCGTTGATTCAAAACAGCTCATCTCGCCGAAATCGTAAGCGCTCCAAACCATTTTCAGCTCTTCAAACACCATCAGCACGCTAAACGAGAGGCTGCAAAACATGAGCGCATAGCCCGATTTATTCTATCAAAGCAGGAACTGAATGATTTCAATAACAGTCAGCAGGCACGCAAGCCCACCGTACATGATTATCTTATAATCAAGCATATCATTATCCTTTTTATTTTGGAATTGAAATGATGTACAGTATTATTCTATCAAAGCAGGAATATCAAATCAAGATATGTTTATTCACAAAAAATTCCGCATCCTTCGATGCGGAATTTTGCTGCGCTATTAATAGTAACGCTTATTCTTGTTCTTGCGTGCTGCCTCGCTCTTTTTGCGGCGCTTGACGCTGGGGCTCTGGTAGTACTCCTTCTTTCTCAGGTCGGCCAGTACACCAGCCTTGGCACAGCTGCGCTTAAATCTTTTAAGAGCATTGTCCAGAGATTCGTTCTCCTTGACATAGACTTCAGACATTTATTTCACTCCCTCCATATACGCCTTTCGACGCTTTAAGGGCCAAATTCATGGCTTAACGTATGATATTATACTCACATCGGGGCACAATGTCAACCTTTACTTTATGATAAGATTGATTAGTTTATTCTTTACGACAATGGTCTTAACGAGCTGCTTACCTTCCATCAGGCGCTTGATCTTTTCGTCGGCGCAGGCAGTATCTACGATGACGCTGTCGTCGGAATCGGACGGAACGGTGATGGTGGTTTTGAGCTTGCCGTTTACCTGCACCGCCATATCGCGTGTGGCATCTACGGTCTTGGCCTCGTCGTACTCCGGCCAGTGCATCTGCATGGCCATCCTGCCCTCTTTTGCGGCAAAGCCCATGAGCTCCCACATTTCCTCCGCGATATGCGGTGCGAAGGGACTGAGCAGGAGGATGAGAGTCCTGACCTCGCCCTTGGTACAGCCGTTTGCGTAGAACTCGTTTACCATGGTCATGAGAGCGGCGATAGCCGTGTTCATCTTGAGCTCATAGATATCCGAGCCGACCTTCTTGATCGTCTTATGGATGATCGCCTCGTTCCTGGCGGAGTAATTGTTGTCGTCCTTTGCCAGCTCCATGAGGTTCCAGCAGCGGTCAAGGAAGCGCTTTGAGCCCTTGACGGCCTCGTTCGACCATGAGACGGCCTTTTCAAAGTCGCCGATGAACATGATGTGCATGCGCAGCGTGTCAGCGCCGTACTGGTTGACGATATCGTTTGGGTTAACGACGTTGCCGCGGGATTTGCTCATCTTCTCGCCGCCCTCGCCGAGGATCATGCCGTGGCTGGTGCGCTTTGCGTACGGCTCCTTGGTCGGCACAACGCCGATATCGTACAGGAACTTGTGCCAGAAGCGGGAGTACAGCAGGTGCAGCGTTGTATGCTCCATGCCGCCGTTATACCAGTCTACAGGCCCCCAATAATCGACCGCTTCCTTGGAAACGAGCGCCTTATCGTCGTGCGGATCCATATAGCGCAGCCAGTACCAGCTCGAGCCTGCCCAGTTGGGCATTGTATCGGTCTCGCGCTCAGCCGGTCCGCCGCACTTCGGGCAGGTGGTCTCGACCCAGTCTCGCATCTTCGCAATGGGAGACTCGCCGTTATCGGTCGGCTCGTAATTTTCAACATCGGGCAGGAGCAGCGGCAGCTCCTCCTCGGGAACGGGCACCCAGCCGCACTTCGGGCAGTTTACCATGGGGATAGGCTCGCCCCAGTAGCGCTGACGGGAAAATACCCAGTCGCGCAGCTTATAGTTGACCTTTTCCTTGCCTATTCCCTGCTCTACAACGTATTTCTTCATCGCGGGGATAGCTTCCTTAACGGTCATTCCGTTGAGGAAGCCGGAGTTTACCATAACGGCGCTGTCATCCTTTGCGACAAAAGCTTCCTTGGTGATATCGCCGCCGGCAACGACCTCGACGATGGGCAGGCCGAACTTGGTTGCAAACTCCCAGTCGCGCTGATCGTGACCCGGAACACCCATGACGATGCCGGTACCGTAGCCCATGAGGACATAGTCGGAAACGAACATCGGGAGCATCTTATGAGTGACGGGGTTTTCGACCTCTATACCGTCAAGGCGAACGCCGGTCTTTTCCTTATTGAGCTCACCGCGCTCGAAATCGGATTTTCTCGCGGCCTCCTTCCGATAGGCCTCGACCTCGTCCCAGTTGTTTATCCTGTCCTTCCACTCCTCGAGCATCGGGTGCTCCGGAGAAATGACCATGTAAGTAGTGCCGAACAGGGTATCGGCACGTGTGGTGTAGACCGTGACCTCACCGCCGATATTGGTCTTGAAGGTGACTTCGGCACCGGTGGAGCGGCCGATCCAGTTGCGCTGCTGAATTTTTACGCGCTCGATGTAATCGACATCGTCAAGATCGTCGATCAGGCGCTGAGCGTACTTGGTTATGCGCAGCATCCACTGGCTTTTTTCCTTGCGGACGACCTCGCTGCCGCAGCGCTCGCACACGCCGTCGACTACCTCCTCATTTGCAAGAACGCACTTGCAGGAGGTGCACCAGTTGACGGGCATCGTGGTCTTGTATGCAAGACCGTGCTTATACATCTGGAGGAATATCCACTGAGTCCACTTGTAATATTTCGGATCGGTCGTGTCAATAACTCTGTCCCAATCAAAGCCGTAGCCGAGCATTTTCAGCTGCGAGGTGAAGGTCTTTATATTATCTGCCGTGACCTTTGCCGGGTGGATATGCGTCTTTATGGCATAGTTTTCCGTCGGCAGTCCGAAGGCGTCAAAGCCGATGGGATACAGGACGTTATATCCGTCCATCCTCTTCTTGCGGCAGACTATGTCAAGCGCGGTGAAGGGTCTGGGGTGACCGACATGCAGTCCCTGACCGGAGGGGTACGGGAACTCGATAAGTCCGTAGAACTTAGGGCGCGTTGTATCTCCTGTGATCGCCGCGTAGGGCTTGGTCTCTTCCCAAATTTTCTGCCACTTCTTTTCAATTGCTGCAAAATCGTATTTCATTTTAGAATCTACTCCCTTATAGTTTAGATTTTTGTCCGAACGCCCCTTAGCAGGGGCCTATAAGGGATGAGAGCTCAAGCTCCTCGGCGTCTGACCACAGATGCTCAAGCTTGTAGAAGTCACGCGCTTCCTCGGTGAACACATGCGCCACGACGCAGCCGAAATCGAGAAGCACCCAGCTTCCGCTGCGATAGCCCTCGCGGCGGATGGGAGGCTCGCCGGCCTCGCTCATTGCCTTGTCGATCTCGTCTGTAAGAGTTTTTATATGCGTGGAGGAGGTACCTGTGCAGATTATAAAATAATCGCACAGGGATGTGAGCTTATCGGTCTTCAGGACTTTTATGTCCTTGCCTTTTTTGTCATTAAGCGCCTTGGCGGCTATCTTAACGACCTCATTCGGTGTCATCATTCGCTGTCATCCTTACTGTCTGGATTTGATTGACTTGTGCTGCTTTCATAGGTGTAAACGGTGGCTGAGCCCATTGCGCTTGATGAGCTGTAATTAAGGAACGAGGAAATTCCTCCTGCAAGCTCACCTGTCGTTGAATAGAAATTGCCGTTTTTATAGGTCACGATATTGACGTTCTGCGCCGTCACCTGCGCCTCCCATGGGTTGAGGCAATCATTGACCATTTTGAGCCATGCGTCTATATCGCAGAAAACATAGCTTGAGCCGAACACGTTGCCGCCGGTATCGCCTGGCATAGTGTAGAACTTTATGTTCTCGCTGTCAAGCTTCAAAAATTCCTTGGCGTAATAGAGCATATTCTCCGCGCTCAGGCTCGTCTTCATGTTGTCGCTTACGATGCTTATGACCTCGGTGAGATTCGGGATATTCTTCAGGCTTATCATCTGGCTTGCCACAGCCATGAGGAGCTCATGCTGCATGTCGATGCGCTGAATATCGCCGCCGGCATAGCCGCTTCTGAATCGCATGAGCTGAACAAACTGCTCGCCGTTGAGTGTCTGCTGTCCTTCCGGTATGTGGATATGCAGATCCTGCGTCGGATCGTCGTAGTCCATTCCGGGAGGAACGTTGAATTTCACGCCGCCGATAGCATCGACTACCTTTTCGGCAGCCTCCATATTGACGAGAATATAGCCGTCCACATCAAAGCCGAGGAAGGATTTTATAAGCTCCTCGCGCATTTTTTCTATCGGGTCGCAGCCATAGTATGAGCTGCTTTCGAGCTTTGAGTAGTATTCGGCATAATGATAGGCGGAGTTTGCCTTTTTGACCTCGTGCTTTATGTTCGTGAGCGTATCACGCGGAATACTCACGACATTGAGCGTATGATTTACCGTATCCAGTCGCCCTATCATGATGGTGTCGGTATTGTTGCTGACAACGTCAACGCCCGCGACGAGTATCGTATACACTCCGGGCTTTCTGCCGTCGACCGTATTTACGGGCGGCTCATCGTTGTTATGGATACCATCCTTATTGCTGTCGGGCGCGTCCATGAAATACTCAATATAAACATAGGCCGCCGCGAGAAGCACAACAAGGCACAGAAGGATTATAAGGACGACCTTACCGGCCTTGCCCTTCTTTTTCTGTTTTTTGCCGCCGCTCATCGTATTCTCGGGCTGTGCGCGTTTTGCCTCGGCATAGTCATAATCGTCGTATCTTTCTGGTGCGCGGCGGCTGCTTTTACTGCCGTTGTCCGTATGTCTGCCGCTTTTTTTTCCTCCGAATAGCTGCATATTATTTATCCCTTCTCAGTGTTATTGCTGCGCGGTATGCTCAGTATACCACTTGTATGCGTCGACAGTTGCGTAATAAGGCTCCTGCCCATAGCTTTTTATATCTTCAAGACTCATTTTGAGCCCCAGCGTCATGGCTTCGTCAAGATTCTCATAAGCCAGCCGTCTGAGCTCGTCCACTCCGTCAAAATCGCGGTTCGGCTCGATATAATCGGCCATGTATATAATCTTTTCAAGAAGCGTCATATCCGGCTTGCCCGTAGTGTGCCAGCGTATCGAGTCATATACCTCATCGCTTATATTGAAAAGATCTCTCGCCAGAGCCGCGCCGGTCTTTGCATGCAGGAGCTTTACATTTTCTTCTTCGACCGTGTCGTTTATGATACCATACTTCCTGCACAATATCAATTGGTCGGATAGAACAAGTTTTTTTGTAATATCGTGCAGAATTCCGGCCTCGGCCGCATTTTCCGGGTCCTCTCCCCAGCGATTGGCAAGCATCACCGCCTCAGCCTCACAGCCGACGACGTGCGCCACACGCTTTGGCGCAAGCATTGCGTAGGCCCTTTCGCGCAGCCAGTACAGCTCCGGCCTTGCATCGTAGTCGCCGTTTTTGATGATACGCGAATAAACCGTCTCCGGCAGATACGACGCTCCGCGCCTGTCTGGAAGCATATCGCGTATATCCGACGAGGACATCGGCCTGGGCTCGTGGTTTATAAATACGCATTTTGCTCCGTACTGCCGTTTTAAATAATCAGCATGCTCTATAACTCGTGCGTCCTCACCCTCATTGCGGCAAAACACACCCAGGGTCATATTCTCAAGCAGGAAGCGGAATCTGTACCATTCTTCAAAGCTGAAAAGCATGTCGCTTCCCATTACGAAGGTAAATTCAGCCCCGGGATAAAGGCTCATAAGCTGTTCGAGAGTATCTGCCGAGTAGCTTTTGCCCTCGCGCAATATCTCCATGTCAGACACCTCGGCGTTCGGGACATCGGCAAAGGCAAGCCTTGTAAGCTCAAGGCGTTCATTTGCGTCGGGGCTTCCGTCTGCAAGCTCTTTGTGAGGGGGTATGCTCGCCGGAATGATAAGCATTTTATCCGGCCTTAAGCATTCGGATGCGGCAAAGGCCGCCTCAACATGGCCGGTGTGCGGCGGGTTGAAGCTTCCGCCGTAAATTGCAATCTTCATTTCTTCTTGTCTTTTACAAGAGCTATTTTAGGCTCTTTATCGCTGCGCTTATACAGCACAAATTTGCTTCCTATCGTCTGCACGGTTTCAGCAGCACATGCCTCTGCCAAAGCGTCGGCCGCCTCGCGCGCTGTCAGCAGGCTGTTTTCCAGCACTCTGCCCTTTATGAGCTCACGCGCCTTGAGCGCATCCTTTACCTGTGTTACCGTATTTTCCGTTATTCCGCCCTTGCCGATCTGGATTATCGTGTCCTCGGTCATGGCGAGGCCTCTGAGCTGGGCTCTCTGTTTACTTGTCAATGCCATTTATCTTCCTCAGTTCCGTTTTAAATTTTTTGAGCGCTTGCGCCCTGTGTGATATTTTGTTTTTACGCTCGATGCCGAGCACGGCCATGCTGTCGCTATATCCGTCGGGCATGAACACGGGGTCGTAACCGAAGCCTCCCACTCCGTGCGGCTGCGTAAGTATCTGTCCCGGGCATTCGCCCTCTGTGCGTATCTCCGCTCCGCCGGGCAGCAGGCAGCATATGCTTGATACAAACTTTGCCTTGCGATCAGTTACGCCCTCAAGCTTGGATAAAAGATACATGTACTTTTCCTCATCGCTTGCATCGTGGCCTCCGGGAGCGTAGCGCGCAGAGTACACGCCGGGCTCGCCGTTTAAGGCGTCTACTATGAGTCCCGAATCGTCGGCAACGACAGCCTCGCCGGTAGCGTCAAAGACCGCCTTTGCCTTGAGATATGCGTTCTCGGCAAAGGTCGTTCCGGTCTCGTCAACTTCGAAATTGCAGCCGGCCTCGCGCTGCGAGAGTATCTCAACGTCCATATCGGACAGTATCGCCTTGAGCTCTCTGAGCTTTTTGGCGTTATTGCTTGCAAGAATGAGCTTCATTACTTAAACAGCGCCTCCACAAAGTTCTTGGGGTCGAACGGGATAAAATCGTCTATCCCCTCGCCCACACCGACATATTTGACCGGCAGCCTGAGCTCGTTGGATATGGCAAAAACTATGCCTCCCTTGGCTGTGCCGTCAAGCTTTGTCAGAACGATACCGGTAATGCCGGCAGTCTCCAAAAACTGCTTTGCCTGGATAAGGCCGTTCTGGCCGGTGGTAGCGTCGAGCACCATGAGTGTTTCAACATCCGCATCCGGGAGCTCGCGGCGTACAACACGCGTGATTTTATTGAGCTCGTTCATGAGGTTTGCCTTGTTATGAAGCCTGCCTGCGGTGTCGATTATCACAACATCCGTGCCGCGAGCCTTGGCCGCGCACAGGCCGTCATACACGACGGAAGCGGGGTCGCTGCCCTCCTCGTGACGCACGATATCGGCTCCGGAGCGCTCCGCCCACACGCCGAGCTGCTCGGCGGCCGCCGCACGGAAGGTATCTCCCGCGCACAGGAGCACGCTCCTGCCCTCTGCCTTCAGGCTTGCGGCCATCTTGCCGATAGTCGTCGTCTTGCCGACGCCGTTAACGCCGACCATGAGGATCACAGACGGCTTTGTCGTAAGCTTCATCTGCGTGTCCATAGTTCCGAGCATATCCCGCATGTATTCGACGAAGGCCTCCTTAGCGGCTTTGCCCTTGTTTATATAGCGGCGAAGAAGAATGCGCTTGTAGTCCATCATTATCTGCGCCGTGGTCTCTCCGCCGACATCGGCCATTATGAGCATTTCCTCGAGCTCATCATAGAAATCCTCACTGTCGATATCGTAATTGCGGAATATCTCCTCAAGCTCCTCAATATTTTTTCTGGTCTTTGTAAGACCGGAAAACATTTTGTCAAAAAAGCCCATCGTGTTCCTCCTCAGTCATTTTCTACAGAGCGCTGCGCCTGGTCGAGATCAAGCTCTATGATCTTGGAAACGCCCTTTTCCTGCATTGTCACGCCGTAGAGGTGGTCTGCCTCCTCCATCGTGCCGCGGCGGTGGGTAATAACAATAAACTGCGTTCTATCGCACATTCTTCGCATATACTCGGCATAGCGTATAACATTCGCCTCGTCGAGCGCGGCCTCTATCTCGTCCATCACGCAAAACGGCGTCGGACGCACCTTGAGAATTGCAAAGTAAAGCGCTATCGCAACGAAAGCCTTCTCGCCGCCGGACAGCAGGCTTATATTCGACACAGCCTTGCCGGGCGGCTGCACCTTTATCTCAATGCCGCACTCGAGCGGATCATCCTCATCTTCGAGTATTACGGAGGCCTTGCCGCCGCCGAAAAGCTCAAGGAAGGTCTCGCGGAAGTTTTCGTCAATGAGCCTGAACTGGCCGAGAAAGACCTCCTTCATCTCGTTGGTGACATCATTGATTATGCCCAAAAGCTCCTTCTTTGCCTTTTCGATATCGCTGCGCTGACCGGTCAGGAACTCATATCGGGTATTTACACGCTCAAATTCCTCGATGGCCCCGATATTCGGCGTGCCGAGGGCTGATATCCGGCGGCGAAGGTCGCTTATGCCGCGTGATTCCTTCTGCAGATTCTCCACCGGCCGGCGGAGCTGCTGAGCGGTGGAGTGGCTGAGCTCATAATTATCCCAAAGCTTATCAAGGATCTGCTTTTCCTCCATTTCGGCGGAGAGCTTTTTCTGTTCAAGTCTCGCACAGCTGCGCTCAAGCTCGAGCAGACGGCGGTTAGACTCCTGACTGTCCTTATCGGCCTTTGTTCTGCGGCCCTCAAGCTCCATGCGCTTTGCGTTTATCTCTGCTATCTCGGTCTTTATCTTTTCGGCCTGAGACAGTATATCATCGCGCTGCTTCAAAACGGCATCAAGCTGCGAATTTATTACCTCGCATGTGCGCTGAGCCTTTTCTATGGCTTCCCTTCTGAGCTCACTGTCACCCGACAGGCTCTGAGCAAGCACTTTAAGCTGCGCTGCCGATGCGTTCGTTGCACGCATTTCGGCCTCGCACGAGGCTATATCGCGCCTGAGCTCTGCACGGTCTTCTATTGCCGCGTCAAGCTCATATCTGAGTCCGGACAGAGCGTTTACCGACTTTTCAAGCTCTATCTGCGCCGCGTCGAGCTGCCTGCCCAGCGTAAGACGGTGCTTTTTGAGCTCTTCGAGCTCGTTTGCACGCGAGAGTATGCCCGTACCGCGTGCGGCGCTGCCGCCGGTCATCGAGCCTCCGGAGTTTATGAGCTGACCGTCAAGACTGACAATGCGCAGGCGGTTGCCGTTTGCCTTTGAAATGCGAACAGCGTCGCCCAGCGTTTCGGCGACTACGGTGCGGCCGAGAAGATTTGCGAATATGCCGTCATAGCGTTTATCGAAGCTCACAAGGTCATATGCAACTCCGACGAAGCCGGGATCGTTCACCGGTGCGTCCTTCATGACATTGCCGCGAACCGTGTCAACCGGCAGGAAGGTCGCACGGCCGGAGTCAAGGCGCTTTAGCATTTCGATCGCGCTGCGTCCGTCATTCTGTGTGTCGATAACAATATTCTGCATTGCCGCGCCCAGTGCCGTTTCGACGGCGAGCGCATACTCGTTATCGGTTTTTATAAGGTTTGCCACAGGACCGTGAACGCCGCGCAGGTTTCCCCTGCCCGATTCACGCATGACGGTCTTGACGGCCTTTGAAAAGCCCTCATACTCCTTCTCCATTTCGGAGAGCATGTGTATACGCGCATCCATGCTGCGGCAGTCGACGGAGAGGCGGTTTACCTTTTCGCGAAGCTGAGAGGCCGCGTTTTCACGGCTTTGAAGCTTCATACGGCAGCCTTCTATGATATTAGTGCTGCCGGTCTCTTTATTCTTAAGCTCGGCAATACTGTCTGCAAGGGATCTTGCCTTGCTGTCGTTATCATCTATCTGTCCGGATATCTCGCTGAGGCGGGCCTGCGCTCCGGCGATATCGCTTTTCATGCGCTCGACCGACTCGCCGCTGCTTTTGATGTTTGCCCTGAGTACAGCAGCCTGCGAATCGCAGTCAGCGGCCCTTGCCTCGGTCTGCGAAAGGCGCTCACGCGCCTTGTCGGCCTCTATATCCTTTTCGTGCATGCGCTCGGATATGCTGCCGGCGGAGGCATACAGCGCCTCGAGACTGCGGTGAGCCTCGTCAAGCTCGGCCCTTGCCGCCTCGTAATCGGCATTCACCACCTGCGCCTGATCGTGCAGCTTATCGAGAGTTGCCATCCAAACGGATATCTCGCACACGCGCAGCTCATCGCGCAGAACAAGATACTTTTTCGCCGTCTCAGACTGGCGGCGCAGCGGCTCGACCTGAAGCTCAAGCTCGTCTATCTTATCGTTTATGCGCAGGAGGTTCTCCTCCGTTTTTTCAAGCTTGCGCTCGGATTCCTCCTTACGGCTGCGGTAGCGTGATATACCGGCGGCCTCCTCGAAGACCTCGCGTCGATCCGTGCTTTTTGTGGATACGATCTCCGCGATTTTACCCTGACCGATGATAGAATATCCGTCTCTGCCAAGGCCGGTGTCCATAAGAAGACTGTTTATATCCTTAAGACGCACAGCCTCGCGGTTTATGTAGTATTCGCTGTCTCCGCTGCGGTAATACCGGCGTGTGAGCATAAGCTCCGTGCTGTCACAGTCGAAGATGTGCTCGGAGTTGTCAATGATGAGAGATACCTGCGCAAAGCCCAGTGCGCCGCGCTTTTCGGTGCCGCCGAAGATAACATCCTCCATTTTGCCGCCGCGCAGTGTCTTCGAGCGCTGCTCGCCCATGACCCACAGTATTGCGTCGGCTATATTTGATTTACCAGAGCCGTTTGGCCCGACTATCGCCGTAACGTCTTTTTCAAAGGTGATCCGCGTCTTATCCGGGAAAGACTTGAATCCCTGCAATTCGAGTGCTTTTAAATACAAAAGTTCTACCCCATTATTTCAGTTCATTCAATGTATTTTATAATAAAGGCAAGTCTTAATCAAGACTGACAATGCGTATTTCGCCACTTTTTACACTTGCTTCATGAATTTTGAGCTCGGCCAATGAAAGCTCCGACATGAGAGCTTTCACATTGCAGCGGTGCTGCCCGATCATTTTAGAGACGTCTGATCGGCTCACGCCGAGCACAACGCGGCTTTCGGGCTTTACTTCTGCAAGCAGCTCCCGCGCCTTTTGCAGCATTATGCGTGAGAAAACGAGCTCGCCGAGCGCAGGATGATAAGCTCCGCCAAGAGCGTCGCCGCCCGACAGCTCCTCCGTCGGGTTGAGCCCCATGCGGATTATCGGGATGCCCGCCTCATTAAACAGCGGCACTATTTTTGCGCAGATGCGCACAGCGTCCTCGACCGTGTGCTCCCTATATGTCCCGGTGCGCCACATATCACACAGCACCGTGTCGCGCACGATAACGGTCGGATATATCCTCACACCGTCGGGCTCAAGAGCGATAATCTTTTTTGCAGACTCAATGCAGCTTTCATCAGTATCTCCGGGAAGGCCGGTCATCATCTGCAATATGAGGTCAAGTCCGGCGGCCTTAATGAGCTTTGATGCGTTTTCAACCGCCGCGCTGTCGTGCCCGCGTCCGGAAAGCTCAAGCACCCGGTCGCACATCGACTGCGCGCCGAGCTCTACGACGGCAACACCGTATTTTTTCAATCTTTTGAGCACAGCTGCGTCTATTGCGTCCGGTCTGGTCGAAAGGCGTACAGAGCTTATGACCCCCTCGGCAAGATACGGCTGCGCGGCCTCAAAAAGCTCAAGCTGCTGCGCCTCAGGTATGGCGGTAAAGCTGCCTCCATAAAACGCCAATTGCCGCTTTGTCCCCGATGGGGTCAAGGCGGCTGCTTCTTCTATGGCATTTTTAACGGTCTGCGCCGTGGCGGGCTCGATATGGCCGGATATCCTGCGCTGATTGCAGAACACGCAGTCATTCGGGCAGCCGAGGTGCGGCACAAACACGGGGATGATACTGTTTCTTGCTGTCATTTATTAAGTCTTTCAAGCGCCCGGCAGGCTGCCTCCTGCTCGGCTTCTTTCTTCGTTTTTCCGCTGCCGCAGCCGATGAGCTGCCCGTTAAGGCTAACCTCCGACAGGAATATCTTATCGTGATCAGGGCCTGATTCGCCCGCATCGGTATATCTGAGCTGCTGATCTGGCTTGCGCTGCACAAGCTCCTGAAGCTCGGTCTTATAATCCGACGCGTGATGCGCCTTTACAGCCTCGGGGCTGAGCACCATGCGCTCGACAAAGCTGAGCGCGGCTTCAATGCCGCCGTCAAGAAATATAGCAGCGATGACGGCCTCGGTGGCATCGGCAAGTATTGATGCACGCTCTCTGCCGCCGTTTTTCTCCTCTCCGTGACCCATGCGCAGATATTCACCGAGTTTGAGCTCCTTAGCCACGCCGTAAAGGCTGTGCTCGCACACCAGCTCCGCACGCAGACGGGTCATTTTCCCCTCCGGCAGTGACGGCGCGATTGAGTACAGGTGCTTTGCCGCCGCAAATCCGAGCACAGAGTCGCCTAAAAACTCAAGACGCTCGTTGCTGGGCACGCCCTCCGCCCTGTTTTCATTTGCGTACGAGCTGTGCGTGAGCGCGTTGAGCAAAAGAGCCCTGTTTTTAAACTCATATCCTATTTTTTCTTCTAACTGCTTCACTATATTACGCTTCTTCCGATATCTTCATGTAATCGATGTTTTTTCCAATGTCTCCGACTATATCTGCCTCGGCAAAGGCCTTGGCCTGACGGATAGCCGCAAAGAACGCCTCGTCGCCGGATGAGCCGTGAGCCTTGATAACGGGCCTTGAGATGCCGAGGAGCGCCGTTCCGCCGACCTCGTTTGAGTCTATCTTCCTTGCTATGCCCTTGACATCCTTTTTGATCACCGCCGCGGCAAGCTTATTCTTCGTGTTCATCATGAACACCTCCTTAAGCTCCGTAAACAGCCATTTTGCAACGCCCTCAGCCGTTTTAAGGACAATATTTCCGGAAAATCCGTCGCTTACGACAACGTCAACGCCGCCGAAGAGCATCGTGCTGCCCTCGACGTTGCCGACAAAATTAATTCTGCCCTCTTCGCTGGCCTTTTTCAGGAGCTTGTATGTCTCGTGCTGCAAGGTTCCTCCCTTGGTCTCCTCCGCGCCGATGTTGAGAAGTCCGACTCGCGGCTGAGTAAGACCCATCATTCTGCGGGCATAGAAGCTGCCCATATATGCGAACTGAAGAAGATATTCCGGCGTACACTCGGCGTTTGCGCCGCAGTCGATGAGCATTATGCCGTTCTCGCGGCTGGGCAGCACCGGCGCCATGGCCGCGCGGCGAACGCCCTTTATGCGCTTTACGATAAGCGTGGCCCCCGTGAGCAGAGCCCCGGTTGAGCCCGCCGATACCATTGCGTCACCCTCGCCGTTTTTGAGCATGTTCAGTGCTACTGTCATGGATGCATCCTTTTTGCGGCGCGTTGCGGTGCTGGGATCGTCCTCCATGGTGATAACGTCGCGTGCATCGACTATGCTGATACCGCTTCCGTCCTCGCCCAGATACTTTTCTATCTCTTCCTTGCGGCCGACGAGCACAAGCTCAACACCCAGTCTGTCGCGTGCGTAGACAGCTCCCTTCACTGTCGCCTCGGGTGCGTTATCGCCGCCCATTGCGTCAATTATTATTCTCAAAGCAGAAGACCTCCTTTTTCATAAGCTCTTCAATAACTGCCAAACTCCTTGCTGATATCTCTGCGTTTTTATTGCGCTTGCCCTTGACCCTATAGCCAAGCGGCGAGATAATACCGAAATTCACGTTCATCGGCTGAAAATCGCCGACGCTGCCGCCGGAAATATACAGGCTTAGAGCTCCTATAGCAGTCTCCTGCGGAAAGTCAACAGGCTCTAGACCGAGTATGCGTGCGGCGGTTTCAATACCTGCAAGCATTCCTGATGCAGCCGACTCGACGTAGCCCTCGACGCCGGTCATCTGTCCGGCAAAGCTGAGGCGCGGCTCGGTTTTGAGTCTGTAATACCGGTCGAGGAGCTTCGGACTGTTTAGATATGTGTTGCGGTGCATTACTCCGTAACGGACAAACTCTGCGTTTTTCAGGGCCGGTATCATGGAGAATACGCGCTTCTGCTCGCCCCAGGTCAGGTGCGTCTGGAAGCCTACGATGTTGTAAAGCGTTCCGTCTGCGTTATCGCGCCGCAGCTGAACAACAGCGTAGCTTTCGCGCCCCGTGCGCGGATCGCGCAGGCCGACGGGCTTCATCGGCCCGTAGCGCAGCGTATCCTCACCGCGGCGGGCCATGACCTCAACGGGCATGCAGCCTTCAAACACTCCGCCGTCGTCAAAGCCGTGTACGGAGGCCTCCTTTGCGCCGCAAAGCTCACGGACAAAGGCTTTGTACTCGGTTTCATCCATCGAGCAGTTTATATAATCCGCTGTACCTTTGTCATAGCGCGAAGCAAAAAACGCGTTTTCCATATCCACGCTCTCAAGCGTCACGATAGGCGCGACGGCATCGTAAAAATGCAGCCCCTCACCGCCGCAGAGTTCGGATATCTTGTCCGCCAGTGCATCGCTTGTGAGCGGACCTGTCGCAACAACGCACTCTCCGTCGGGAAAGCCCGTGGCTTCGTCCGCGACGATCTCTATATTTTCGCAGGCACGAAGCTTTTCCGTTATGTATCGCGCAAAGGACTCTCTGTCAACGGCAAGGGCGCCTCCGGCCGCAACGCGGTTATGATCGGCGCTTTCCATGATGAGCGAGCCCAGCCTGCGCAGCTCGGCCTTTAAAAGCCCGACGGCGTTAGTGAGCTCATCACTGCGCAGCGAGTTTGAGCACACGAGCTCGGCAAAGTATTCGGATGTGTGCGCCGGGGTCATTTTCTTCGGCTTCATCTCGACGAGCCGTACTCTTATTCCCCTTTTGGCAAGCTGCCAGGCACATTCGCTGCCGGCAAGCCCTGCGCCGAGGACCGTGACCTCTCTCATATACTTATTCCTTAGTTTTCTTGGTTGTTTTTTTCTTAGTTGTCTTCTTGTCGGCTGTCGCCTTTTTCTTATAGCCCCGCTTATCCTCCGGCACGAACTCCGGACAATCCTCGTTTATACAGAATGCTTTCTGACGGCCTCTGCCGCTGTGCTTGAACAGGGTCTTGCCGCAGCTCGGGCAATTGTCCTTTGTCGGCACATACCATGTCATGAAGCCCTTTATCTCGCTGCCGTCGGCGGCGGTGCCGCGCCAGGGGCAGTCCGCGCCGCGCTCGCAGGCGTAATAGGTATTGCCCTTTTTAGAGGTGCGTTTGAGGATGCGGCTGCCGCACTTGGGGCATTTTCCGGGCATCTCGATAAAGAGAGGCTTTGTGAAGCTGCATTCCGGATAAGCCGGGCACGCGAGAAAGCGGCCGAAGCGTCCGGATTTTACGACCATCTGTCGGCCGCAGACATCACAATATTCATCGCTTAGCTCATCGGGAACCTTGATCCTCACGCCGTCAAGCGCCTTTTCGGCATTCTCAAGCTCGGTGCTGAAGTCGCCGTAGAAACTGCGCAGCAGCTCCTTCCAATAGAGCTTGCCGCTCTCGACCTCGTCGAGCTCCTCCTCCATGTGGTTTGTGAATTTAAGATCTACTATATCGGGGAAGCGCTCCTCCATAAGCTGAGTGACTATCTCTCCGAGGTTTGTCGGCTTGAGATATTTGCCGTCCTTTACGACGTACTCATGCGAGGTTATGGTCGATATCGTAGGAGCATAGGTTGACGGGCGGCCTATGCCCTTTTCCTCCATCGCACGGATGAGCGTGGCCTCGGTGTATCGTGCGGGCGGCTGCGTAAACTGCTGCTCGGGGAGCATTTTTTCGAGGAACACCTGCTCGCCCTCATTAAGAGACGGCAGCTTGCTGCGAGGCTCGTCGCTCTCTTCGTCCTTACCCTCCTCGTACACCGCCGTATAGCCGGCAAAGCGCATCTCAGAGTAGTTTGCGCGGAAATCGTAGCCCGCGGAGGCGACGTCGACAACAACGTTATCATACACTGCGTTTGCCATCTGGCACGCGGTAAAGCGCCCCCAAATCAGGCGATAGAGCCTGTACTGCTCGGGAGTAAGATCCTTGCGTACAACGTCGGGGCTCAGCTCGATATTAGTCGGGCGTATGGCCTCGTGCGCGTCCTGTGCGCCGGATTTCGTTTTATACACACGGAAGGAGCCGTGGTAATACTCCTTGCCGTAGTGGTCTATTATATAATTTTTTGCCGCCATGAGCGCCTCGTCGGAAAGGCGCAGAGAGTCGGTACGCATATAGGTTATAAGACCTACCGTGCCGTAGCCTGCGATGTCGACGCCCTCGTAAAGCTGCTGTGCTATGGACATGGTGCGGCGCGGCGTCATTCCCAAGCGGCGGCTGGCCTCCTGCTGAAGCGTCGAGGTGATAAACGGAGGCGAGGGACTGCGGTGCTTTTTGCCGTGCTTGACGGTCTTGACCTTGAACGGCTCATCCCTGGTGGCGTTGATGACGGCATTGACCTCGTCCTCGGATTTAAGCTCAAGCTTCTTATCATCCCTGCCGTAAAAGCGCGCCGTGAATTTGGCGTTTTCCTCGCTTTCAAATATTGCGTCGAGCAGCCAGTATTCTTCGCTTACAAAGCTTCTTATCTCGTTTTCGCGGTCGACTACCATTCGCGTTGCAACAGACTGCACCCTGCCTGCGGAAAGGCCGCGGCGGATCTTCTTCCAAAGCAGCGGCGAGAGCTTGTAGCCGACGAGACGGTCCAGCAGTCTGCGCGCCTGCTGTGCATCGACAAGATTGCTGTCAATATCACGGGGTTTTCCGATGCTCTCGGTGACTACCTTTTTTGTTATTTCGTTAAATGTAACACGTCTTGCTCTTTCATCTGAAAGCGCAAGCAGCTCCTTGAGATGCCACGATATTGCTTCGCCCTCGCGATCCGGGTCGGTCGCGAGATAGACGGTTTTCGCATTTTTGCTGAGCTTTTTGAGCTCGTCTATGATATCCTTGTGATCCTTGACCGGTATATACTTGGGCTCGAAATCGTTTTCTATATCAATTCCAAGGGTACTCTTTGGTAAATCGCGCAAATGTCCCATGGAGGCAACAACTTTATAATTACTGCCGAGATACTTCTCGATCGTTTTGGCCTTAGCCGGTGACTCGACTATGACCAGATTCTTTTTTGCACTGGGCATCGGGAATCCTCATTTCATCTTAATATTCAAAGTAAAGCGCTTGCCCGTCTCCTGCCGGACATAGCCCTTTATCTGCAAAAGCGTGAGATCGGCCAGAACCTTTGCCGGTGCAAGACCGCTTCTCTCTATGACAGTGTCAACATGAATGGAGGGCTCATCCATCACCCCGATTATCTTCAGCTGACTTGGGCTCAGGCTATCCAATTGTTTCTGCAAGTCAATATAAGCCGCGTCGGGTGCCTTGTCAACAACTTTTTTCTCACATTTTTCGGCACGGGGCTCTTTTTTGGGCTTGGCCTCGGACTTTGGAACAACTCCGGAGGGCATTTCAAATTCGACTTTTCTTATCTTATTCGGGTACAGTGCCACAAACTCGCTTACTACCTCCCAGCCGTTTGTTACCGGCTTTGCGCCCTCCTTGATAAGCAGGTTCGTGCCCTCGCAGTTCGGCTGATCGGCATTTCCCGGAACGGCAAAGACCTCCTTGCCCTGATCGGCGGCCTCGTTCACGAAAAGCCGCGTTCCGCTCCTGAGCGGAGCCTCGATCACAGTCACGCCCAGTGAAAGGCCGCTGGCTATCCTGTTTCTTGCACGGAAAAACGAGCTGTACGGCTTCGTGCCTGGCGCATATTCGCTTATGAGCGCTCCGTGCATTACAACATCCCGCGAAAAGCGGCTTTTATCCAGCTCATGCGGCAGGCCGAGAACTCCGATTACCCTGCCGTCGGCCATTAATGCGCCCTCGGCAGCTGCCGAGTCGATGCCGACCGTCAGGCCCGATATCACCGTGCCGCCGCATTTTGCTATCTCGTAGCCCATGCGCATGCCCATTTTAATGCCGTAGGGCGTAGCCTTGCGCGTACCGATCACGGCAATGGCGGGCTCTGCGTCCATGTTCGGAAGCTTGCCCTTGACGTATATGACGGCGGGCGGAAGATGTATGTTCCTAAGGCGCTCTGGATAAGCATCCTCATTGAGCGTAATAACATCTATACCGTCGTTATCGCACTTTTCAAATATTCGCTTTGCCGCATCAAGATCGCGCTTTTCAAGCTCCTCCGCACCTTCGATATTGCGCGGCAGCAGGCGCGTTATCTCGCCCACCGGCGCAAAATACATCTGCTCCGGACTTCCGTAGTATTTAAGAAGCGAGGTTATCGCCCTCGGTCCGATGCGCGGCGAGGTCGACAGCCACAGCCAGTAAATAACGTCATTCATACGCTACCTCGACATTTCCCACATAATGACCGATGCCGCGATCGCCGCATTAAGCGACTCGGAATGCGGATTCATCGGTATTATAAGCTCTCCGCCGCAGATATCCAGAAGCTCGCGGGAGAGTCCCCTGCCCTCGCTTCCTATTGCAACCGCGCTTCTGTGAAGCTCGGCCTTACGGATATCGTTTGCCTTATCGCTCAGCGCCGCGCCGAACAGCGGCAGGCAGCGGCTGCGCGTGAACTCGTCAAGCTCCTTGATGCTCATACGCATAACCCTTTGACGGAAAATTGCGCCCATGCTCGCACGCACGGTCTTGGGGTTGTAAAGATCGGCACACGCTCCGACCATGATGACAGCGTCGATATCAAAAGCGTTCGCGCTTCTGATTATCGTTCCGACATTGCCCGGATCCTGAAGATTTTCGATAACGACGGCGCGCATTATGCGCTCGTCATCTCTCCTCTCGGGCATTGCGACCGTAAATACGGGGCCTGGACCGGATTTTAATGGTGATGCGTATTCCACGAGCTCCGCCGGAGCGCAGAACTGCTCAACATCTTCGGGAAGCTCGACGGTATCCTTTCCCTCGCACCATAGCACCTGCTTTATCCCGGCGCCGTACTCCAGCGCCTCCTTGAGCGTTTTCTCTCCGTCGCACACGAATTGACGGCACTCGCTGCGGTATTCTACGCTTGACGCAGCCGCACGCATGTGGCATATTATTCTGTTTTTTCTCGAGCTTATCTTTTCCATAAGAAATAATTTATATCATAATATTATAATTTGTCAAACATACATTTAAATATGTAGTCAAAAAGCTCCCCCGTACGGGAGCTTTCAGGCCGTCAAAGAACCACTGTCTTCGCTTTTTTGAAAACAGTGGTTCTTTGAAAGTCTGCGCAAGTCATCGGTCCGGCCAACGCCCTGCTGAGTTTTATTCGGGATAATGCGCTCTAACGCCGCCTATGAGCTTCGGCCTCGTGTAAGCCGCCGTAACAAGAGCGTCGCCGATATGCTTTACGGACAAGCGAAGCGGGACTGCAACTTCCTTCAGGTGCATACCAATAAGTGTGCATCCGATATCCATGCCCGCATGAGCCCTGACATGCTCAACCATAACGGGGTCCTTCATGCGGTCGTACACCGCGGTTGCGAACGAGCCGCCTGCCTTAGGCATCGGTCTTACACAGACCTCCTCGAGCATATATTTATCCGCTGCCTCGCGCTCGACGACGAGCGCCCTGTTAAGATGCTCACAGCACTGTGCCGCAAGATATATGCCGTTATCGCCCAGCACCTTGAGTATGGTCTCCGCGACAACTATGCCCGTCTCGGGGGACGAGCCCTTGCCAATGCGTTCGCCGAGTATTTCACTGGACGAGCAGCCGACGACTACCAGTGAGCCCTGCTTGAGCTTTGCCTTTTCCAGGAGCTCTTTTATTGCGTTTTCGGTTTCGCTTCTTATCTGTTCGTACATTGTTATCATCTCCTTCACGAATACTAACACATTTCCGGCGGTTTGACAATACGGCCGGTAAATAGTATAATGAATATGCCATTTTTCTACGCAAATCTACAAAATGTGAGGTGTTTCAATTTGAAAAGAATATTGGCGCTCGTTCTTTCAATGCTGATGGTGCTGTGCCTGTTTTCCGGCTGCGGCAAGGATGAGGCAAATCCCAGCGCGCCCGATGTCAACGGCGACGGCTTGAATCAGAACGAAGTAGTAAGCGGTCCTATCAATCCACTGACGGGCGAAAAGGTCAGCGAGGACAAGAGTGATCTGCGTCCGTACTGTGTCATGATAAATAACCACCCCGATGCGCGTCCCTGCGTCGGTCTGTCGCAGGCTTCAATTATCTATGAGGCACTCGCCGAGGGCGGCATAACACGCATGATGGCAGTGTTTAACGATGTTGACGGAGTTACCGTAGGCTCGCTGCGCAGCGCAAGACCCTATTACATAAGCATGGCGCAGGCCTATGACGCGATCTACGTCCACGCCGGCGGCAGCGAGCAGGCCTATTCGGACATCAAGTCCCTCGGCATCGACAACATCGACGGCGTCCGCGGCGCACGCTCCGGCGAGGCATCCTGCTATTACCGCGATAAGACCCGTTTGAGCCAGGGCAAGAACGTTGAGCACACTCTGTTTGCCGACGGAAGCAAGCTTGCCTCCTTTGCGGCAAACAATTACGAGCTCAAGCACGCAAGCAGCTACGACACCGGCTACGGTCTCAAGTTCTCGGCCGATGCCGCTTCCCAGTGCACAAGCTCCGCTAACGACTTCACCGTACCCTATGGCTATTATAAGACGACCTTCAAGTACAATGCCGACAAGAAGTGCTATAATGCATTTATAAGCGGCACCGAGTACGCCGACGGCGGCAATAACAGCTCGATTGACCTTGCAAACGTTATCGTCCTGAATATCCCGACCAAGACTATCGACAGCTACGGCCGTCAGGCCATGGAGCTGACGGGCTCCGGCACCGGCTATTTCTTCACCGGCGGCAAGTATGTTGAGATAAACTGGTCTCGCGCCGACCGTGCCGACAACTTCCACTACACGCTCAAGGACGGCACTCCCCTCAACCTGAGCATCGGCAAGACCTGGATAAGCATTGCCCCGCTTGACAGCACCGACGGCATTGCATTCAACGGATAATACCATATAATTAAATTGCACCGCATGGGAAACCATGCGGTGCTTTTTATTCTCATGTTATGCTGCTTACTGTGCTCTGTAGAGGAATGTTACGAC